>ERZ827181.6-NODE-6-length-295046-cov-12.154778_pt1 | contig 295046 bp, 285 predicted proteins | sample MGYA00519778_ERZ827181 | MGnify/ENA primary metagenome ERZ827181 (study PRJEB31778, sample SAMEA3449273) | human gut metagenome | biome: human gut; feature: human-associated habitat; material: faeces | place: United Kingdom | collected 2010/2012 ...
AGAGGTTCTGATCGCACAGAAAAGCACTTCCTGCACCTTGTTTGAAGCTTGAAAACTGAATAAAAATCGTACAAAACCACAAAATTACGGCAACAAATCTGTAGGGGCGAACAGCGTTCGCCCGTCGAAGAAACAAGTCCACGATTACAACCATTGTAGGACAGAACAAAAAACTATCCTATCATGCTTGTAGGGGCTGGCGCCCTCGACAGCCCGCTCGAAGTGACGAGGTTTGAATTTACCATAAAGTCATGCAGATGTACAAAGACGTGCGAGGGGGTCGGGACGTCGAATTTCTGCAAAGCAGAAATCGCTCCGCTGGGTCTTTCATTACTTCATTGGAACATTATTCTTTTCCAAATCAGTTGACAATCTTTTGTTAATATGATATAATTATTTTGTTAATTTTTTGTCGATTTATCAGTTAATCTGAGGTGTATTAATAAATGGATAATCTTTCTAATATAAGTGTGATAAAAGATGTTCTCGCAAGACATAATTTCACTTTCTCCAAGGCTCTCGGTCAGAATTTCTTAGTGAATCCCTCCGTTTGCCCCAAGATAGCCGAAATGGGCAATGCAAAAAAAGGCTTCGGCATAATCGAGATAGGCACAGGCATAGGCGTTCTCACAAACGAGCTTGCCAAGCGTGCCGACAAGGTGGTGGCTATCGAAATTGACGACAGGCTTATGCCGGTCCTTGCAGAAACTCTTGCAGAATATGACAATGTGAAGATAATAAACGCCGACGTCATGGAAACTGACCTCCATAAGCTTATTGCCGAGGAATTTCAGGGCATGGACGTTGCCGTTTGTGCAAATCTACCTTACTATATAACCTCGCCCATATTAATGATGCTCCTTGAAGAACGTCTGCCCATAAAGTCTGTTACCGTCATGGTGCAGAAAGAAGCAGGCACACGTCTTTGTGCCCCTATGGGTACAAGAGATATGGGAGCAGTCACAGTGGCAATAAATTATTTTTCTGTACCGAAACTGCTTTTCAACGTATCACGAGGAAGCTTTATGCCCTCGCCTAACGTTGACAGCTGCGTGGTGAGGTTTGATATCCGTGATAAGACCCCCGATGGCGTGACGGACGAAAAGTTCTTTTTTAAAGTCGCTAGGGGTGCATTTTCACAGCGAAGAAAGACCCTCTCAAATTCCGTATCATCATCAATGGGCATAGATAAATCTATAGTAAATCAGGCGATAGAGCAAAGCGACCTGCCTGCCTCCGTCCGTCCTGAAGCTCTTTCCATGGAACAATTCATAACCTTTTCCGAAGCCCTTAGAAAGCTTATCTAATTGTACATATTTTCGTACAATTAGACTTCATTACTTGTAGGGGAGAGGCTCAGTTTCTGCAAGAAGAAATGCGACGTCCCATTTCGTTCGCCCGTTGCTCGGCAACTATCCCGATTTTCTACAGCAGATTTTCATGACGTTGAAAGTTATGAGATCTGTCCGTAAATTTGGTCAGTATTTCAATTTCAAGCCCATATTGCGACACCTTTCGCTTGATAGTCCTGCTAAAATGTAATTATTACATTTTGGAAACATAGGACGTGATAAGCAATGGAAAAAATACGGCATACGGCAAAATTTCATACCTCAGGTAAAACGAATGTACTTATGGCTGTTTTATCGGCGGCAGCAGCGTTTGCGGCAAGCTTCGGAAAGATCTTAGGCTTCCCCTCGTCAATGAACGTGGCGGTGGCAGTGCTTTCGGGAACTAATGTGATACCTGCTTTTTTAGGCTCTGCACTTGCATATTTTGTAAGCGGAACATTCTCAGAGGGTATCGTTCAGCTTTGTGCGATACTTGTTATAGGGGCGGTAAGGCTTGTGATGCCTTCTGCTGACCATAAGGACGACCCAGTTTTTGTGTCGCTCCTCACAACAGGAGCAATGCTTCTTTTCAGCTGTGTAATGTCGGTTGCAATGCCGTCGGATACATATACGGCTTCACTGCGAATGATAAGCTCGCTCATGTGTGGCTGTGTTGTTTTTATTGCACTGACCGTAAAACGTCAAAGAAACCGAAGCGGTGTTTTTGACCTCACAGGAATAAACGGAGTTTTCACAGCTATACTTTATATTATGTTTATCTCGACCATCACTGCCGCACCGCTCCATGTGGTGAACCTGGGCAGGATAGCAGGCACTTTGTTTATGCTTATAGCAGTGCGAAAGTATAGAAATATAGGCGGTGCAGTTGTTGGCGCATTGACCACCTGCGGTGTACTCCTTTGTACTCCGTCACTTGCGAGAAATACACTTTTGCTTGCCACGTCAGGACTTATCTGCGGAGCTTTTCTGCAATTCGGCTCTCTCGTGATAGTGCTTGTTTTCCTTGCAGTTTCACTTGTGAGCCTTGTGGCAATGGGCGTGAACGGTGATACATTTTCAATGTTTGCTGATTTGCTTATAGGCTCTGTGCTTTTTATCGCCCTGCCTGTTCCTGTGATAAAAAGGGTGGCAAAAAAAGTGGTGGGAGTGAAAAATTCCGTTGACCTTGTAGGGCAGACCACTTCTTCAAAGCTCAATATGGCTTCGAGAACTCTGGGCGGTATCAGAGGTCAGCTTACAATGGTCACTGCGGCGATAGATAAACGCTCAAAGGAAGCTACTCTGTCAAAGCGTGTACGATCTGTTGTTTGTACCGATTGCGATATGTACTCAGTGTGCAGTAAGCGTTGTGTACAGCTTGATGACAGCTTTTCAAAGCTTGAAAGCATAGTTTGTACATATAACAACCTCAGCCTTGACGACGTTGAAAAGCATTTGGGTGGCTGTGTGAGAAAGTCGCTTCTTTGCAAAAGCTTCAATGAATTGTATACCGACTTTGTGGCAGAACGTGCCGACAGCATGAGAGTTCGTGAAATGCGTGAGTTTTTAAGCGAACAGCTTTCCTCCATGGAGGATATCTTATCCGACCTTTCTTTCAGGGCAGGTCAGGTGAGAAGCGTTGATCCTCAGCTTTCAGCAAGAGTAAGGGAGCATTTCTCAAACCTTGGCTATCCAAATGTGAAAGCCTGCGTTTACATAGACGAAAACCTTTGTCAGCGTGTGGACGTTTTTATAACTGCGCAGTTCAGGGGCGACCTTGTAAGGCTCACAGCAACGCTTTCAGAAATGATAGATTATGACCTTGATATGCCTGTGATAGTCAAGGTGGATAATATAACCAGAATGTCCTTTGCGGAAATACCGAAATTCACAGTTGATATAAAAAGCTTTTCAGCTTCGTCAAGCGGAGAATATTCGGGGGACAGCTTTGAAGTCTTCGATTCAAGCGTCAACGAAAAGTATATCGTCCTTTCAGACGGCATGGGAACAGGAAAAAGAGCAAGACTGGATTCATTGTTTTCCGTAAGTCTTGTTACAAGGCTCATACGATCGGGAATGTCTATGCAGACAGCCCATAGGCTTATAAATTCCATGCTCAGAGTTAAGGGCTGGGAGGAATCTTTTGCGACCCTTGATATAATGCGGCTGGAGCTTAATGGCGGAACGGTGCAGTTTCTGAAATCGGGTGCGGCGCAAAGCTTTCTTTTCCGTGACGGCGGCCTTAAAGCTATCGGCGGACAGGCTTTTCCTGCTGGGATACTTGCAGAGTGTACTCCTGATGTGAGCGAGCTTAAGCTCTTTGACGGGGACGTTCTGCTTATGACCTCAGACGGTGTCGAGGACGCTACAGCACGAGAGATACTCCGCTGTAACGGAATGAACGCTCAGGAGATAGTCACGGCGCTTGGCGCAAAGGCGCTTGCTCAGCGAACAGGAGGCAGGCGTGACGATATAACTATTATTGCCGCAAAAATTTTCCTTCGTGACGAGAATGAAAAATGAATGTAAATGACTTTGCCGACTTTTGCCTGCAATTTTTTACTTTTGTATACTTTGACTTTACTTTTTCTATGTTATTATATAAAATCTATTGTGCAAAATATATAAAACTATCTGTTGAAATATGTGCGAATACGAGAATAACTACTAAAACTATTGCAAATCTGTTCAAAAAAGATTAAAATATAAGTATGAAACACCGAAATTATTCAGCGGTTTTCACAAAAAGACAAGGGAGGCTGAATTGTGATAGATATTATTCCAAAGGATTATGAACTGCCGCTCTATCTTTTCCACAATGGCACAAACTGCGAAACATATAAGTTTCTTGGCTGCCATAAGGGAGAGAAAGACGGCGTAGAAGGATATTATTTCAGAGTCTGGGCAGCACACGCTGAGGGCATTTCTGTTGTGGGAGATTTCAATGACTGGGACGAAAATGCCACTCCAATGGAGAAGATAGACGACTCAGAGGTGTGGGAGGCTTTTGTTACAGGGCTTAAGACTTATGATACATATAAATACTGTATCCACGGCTGTGACGGCAAGACCCATTATAAGGCTGATCCGTACGGCACACACATGGAGGTCGCTCCGAACACCGGCTCAAAGGTTTTCGATATAGACGATTATCTTTGGAGCGATAAAAAGTGGATGGCCGAGAAGAAGTCTAAGGATATCTACAATTGTCCTATGAATATCTATGAGGTACATCTCAATTCATGGAAGGCTTGTCCTGACGGAAAATATTTCTCATATGTTAGATTTGCAGATACTATAATCCCATATATAAAGGAAATGGGCTATACTCATATCGAGCTTATGCCGCTGGCGGAATATCCTTTTGACGGCTCTTGGGGCTATCAGGGTATCGGCTATTTTGCGCCGACTTCACGTTTCGGAACGCCTTATGACTTCATGAAAATGATAGACCTTTTCCATTTGGCTGGAATAGGCGTTATCCTTGATTGGGTGCCTGCACATTTTCCTAGAGATGAGGCAGGACTGTTCGAGTTTGACGGAGGTCCGTCATATGAATACTCTGACCCGAAAAAGGCAGATCACCTCACTTGGGGAACGAGAGTTTTCGATTATTCAAAGGGCGAGGTAAAGTCATTCCTTATCTCGAACGCTCTTTACTGGATAGAAAAATATCACGTTGACGGTCTGAGAGTTGACGCTGTTGCGTCTATGCTCTATCTTGACTATGACAGACGTGACGGAGAGTGGACGCCTAACAAGTTCGGTGGCAAGGAAAATCTTGAAGCTGTTCAGTTCTTCAAGGATCTCAACACCGCTGTGTTCGGAAGAAACCCTAATACCCTTATGATAGCCGAAGAGTCAACTTCATGGCCTATGGTAACAAAGCCTGCGAGCGACGGCGGTCTTGGCTTCAACTTCAAGTGGAACATGGGCTGGATGAACGATATGCTCAAATATATGGCTCTTGACCCTATTGACAGAGCTTTTCATCATGATATGCTCACGTTCTCATTCTTCTATGCTTTCTCTGAAAACTTTATTTTGCCTATCTCTCATGACGAGGTGGTGCATGGTAAGGCTTCATTGGTAAATAAAATGTATGGTGGAGATATCGACAATAAGTTCAAGCAGTGCAAGCTGTTCATGGCTTATATGATGGCTCACCCAGGTAAGAAGCTTCTGTTCATGGGTGCTGATTTTGCTCAGTTCAGAGAGTGGGATTACGAGAATGGTCTGGAATGGTTCATGGTGGACGAATATGAGAACCACCGCAATTATCTGAACTACTCCAAGAACCTCAATCATTTCTATCTTGACCACCCTCAGTTCTGGGAGAGAGATTTCTCTTGGGAGGGCTTTAGCTGGATATCAAATGACGATTTCAAGCAGAGTATCATCATCTTCAGACGTTTTGACAAAAACGGCGGAGAGGTCATCGTTGTGTGCAACTTCGTTCCTGTGGAAAGAAAGTCATACTGCTTTGGCGTTCCTTACTGGGGCAGCTATACAGAGGTGTTCAACTCGTCTTCTGTTGACGGATCCCCTTGCACGAACGGCACTGTAAAGGCTGTTGATGAGAAGATGCACGGCTTCGATCAGTCTGTTTGTATCGACATTCCTGCGTTCTCTTGTATGTATTTCACGGTGAAGAAAGAGGAAAGACCTGTGCCTGAGAAAAAGGCAGAGAATAAGAAAAAGACAAAGACGGCGGCTAAGAAAACTGCTGTCAAGAAAGCCGCTAAGGCGAAAACAACTAAGAAGTCCACAGCTAAAAAGGCTGAGTAATATAGACTTAATAAAAATTGGTGGGTGAATTAATTATGTTCAACAAAAAAGAATGTGTTGCAATGCTGCTGGCAGGCGGTCAGGGAAGCAGATTGTATGCCCTGACACAGAGCGTTGCAAAACCGGCAGTACCTTTCGGTGCTAAGTATCGTATCATTGATTTTCCTCTCTCGAACTGTATCAATTCAGGTATCGACACAGTGGGCGTGCTGACACAGTATCAGCCATTGGTACTCAATGAGTACATTGGAAACGGTCAGCCTTGGGATCTTGACAGAATACACGGAGGCGTTCATGTGCTTCCTCCTTATCAGACAGCTTCAGGCGCTGACTGGTATTCGGGTACTGCAAACGCTATTTATCAGAATATCGCTTTTGTAGACAGATATGATCCTGAGTATGTTGTTGTTCTTTCAGGCGACCATATCTACAAAATGGATTACAACAAGATGCTGGAATATCACAAGGCTAAGAACGCTGACGCTACTATCGCTGTTCTGGACGTTCCAAAGGAAGAGGCTTCACGTTTCGGCATCATGATAACCGACGAGGACGACAACATCATCGACTTTGAGGAGAAGCCAAAGAACCCTCGTTCAACTCTTGCTTCAATGGGTATTTACATATTCACTTGGAAGAAGCTGAAAGCTTATCTTATCGCTAATGAGAACGACAAGGAAGCTTCAAAGGACTTCGGCAAGAACATTATTCCTGACATGAGAGAAGCAGGCGAAAAGCTCGTGGCTTATCGTTTTGACGGCTACTGGAAGGACGTTGGAACTATCGACTCTCTGTGGGAAGCAAATATGGACCTTATCAATCCTAATATTCCTATCGATCTTTATGACACAAGCTGGAAGATATACTCAAGAAACCCTGTTATGCCACCTCAGAGCATAGGCAAGAACGCTCAGGTACAAAACTCTATGGTAACAGAGGGCTGCGTTATCGACGGCTCTGTAGAGTTCTCAATGATCTCTGACGGCGTTACTGTTGAGGAAGGCGCTGAGATACTGGATTCTATCCTTATGCCTGGCGCAGTTGTCAAGAAGGGTGCAAAGGTCGAGTATGCTATCGTTGGCGAGAACACTGTTATCGGTGAGAACGCTCAGATCGGTGCAAGACCTGAAACTATCGAGGACAAGGACTCATGGGGCGTTGCTGTAGTGGGCAATAATCTGACCGTTTCTGACGGCAGTGTTGTTGCACCTAAGGCAATAATTTACGAGAATATCTAAGAAAGGACCGAGTAAACATGGATGTAAATATGGGTAACGTACTGGGTCTTGTTTTCGCTAATATGCACGACACGACTCTTGGCGACATGACAAAGAACAGAACTATGGGTTCTGTAATGTTCGGCGGAAGATACCGCCTTATCGACTTCCCACTGTCTAACATGGTAAACAGCGGCATAAGCGAGGTCGGTGTTATAACAAAATCTAACTATCAGTCACTTCTGGATCACCTCGGCTCTGCAAGAGAGTGGGATCTGGCAAGAAAAAAGGGCGGACTTTACATTCTGCCTCCATTCGGCAACGTTGAAAGCACTCTTTACAGAGGCAGGATCGAGGCTCTTTATGGTGCGATGAGCTTTATCAAGCACTCAAGAGCTAAATATGTTATCCTTTCAGACTGTGACGTTGTCACAAACATTGATTACAAGCCTATCGTTGCGGCTCACATCGAGAGCGGTGCTGATATTACTGCTGTTGCACACACTGGCGTTTACAGCTCTGATGATATAAAGACTTCAACTGTATTCAACGTTGACGCTGACAAGAACGTAACCTCTGTTCTTATCAATCCTGACATCAGCGGCACTTGCACAACGAGCCTTAATGTGTTCGTTATGTCAATGGATTTCCTTATTGAAACTGTTAATGACGCAATGGCTAGAGGAAATGTAAGCTTTGAGAGAAATATTCTTCAGGAGAAGTGCAGAGAGCTTAAGATAAAGATCTACGAGTACGATAACTATTTCAGCAAGCTCAACAGCCCTGAAAGCTACTTTAAGTCAAACATGGCTCTGCTTGAACCTGAGAATGCACGCAAGCTGTTCGTTCCAAAGCGTTCTATCTACACAAAGGTAAGCGACAACGCTCCTGTTAAGTACGATCTGGACAGCAAGGTATCAAATTCTCTTATTGCTGACGGCTGTATCATAGAGGGCGAGGTAGAGAACTCTGTACTGTTCAGAGGCGTTAAGGTAGGCAAGGGTGCAAAGGTCAAGAACTGTATCCTTATGCAGGGCACTGTTGTTGGTGACAATGCTGAGCTTAACTATCTTATCACAGACAAGAACGTTTCTATCTGTGAAAACCATATCCTTACAAGCTCGCCACAGTATCCTATGTATGTAGGAAAGGGAGCTTCTGTATAAAAAGGTCGCAATGACTTAGGAAAGAGGGTTCGGATATGAACATACTTTATACTGCAAGTGAGGCTTTGCCTTTTATTGCTTCAGGTGGATTGGCTGATGTTGCAGGCTCACTGCCTGCGGCTATCAATGCCGAGGGTCACGATTGCAGAGTCGTGATACCTTATTACAGCTCTATCAGGCAGGAGCTTAAGGACAAGCTGACATATGTTACGAATTTCACTGTGCCGGTGGCATGGAGAAACCAATACTGCGGCGTTTTTACAGGCGTTGTGAACGGAGTGACTTATTATCTTTTGGATAATGAGTATTACTTCCAGAGAAACGGTCTGTATGGCTTTTATGATGACGCTGAGAGATTTATATTCTTCTCAAGGGCAGTTCTCGAACTGCTGAGATACATCGACTTTAAGCCAAATGTTATAAACGCCAATGACTGGCAGACGGCACTTGTTCCTGTTTATTATGATATTTTCTACCGCTATCAGCAGGGTTATGAGGATATCAAGACGGTATTTACCATACACAATATTCAGTATCAGGGACAATATGGTTTAGAACTTATCAACGATATTATGGGCATTCCGCTTTATCATACGGATCTGCTTTCATATGACGGTGATGTGAACTTTATGAAGGCTGCTATTGAAACGGCTGACAAGGTGACGACAGTTTCGCCAAGCTATGCTTGGGAGATACTAGATCCATGGTATTCACATGGTCTTGACAGGGAGCTTGTGAACAAGCAATACAAGCTTTGCGGAATACTTAATGGTATAGATCAGAAGATCTATGATCCTGCAACTGATCCTGTTATTGCTAAGAATTATAGTTTGAATGACAAGACGGGCAAGGCTGTTTGCAAGCACGCTTTGCTCAGCGAGCTTGGCATGGCACATGGAAAAGAGCCTGTTATCGGTATCGTAACGAGATTTGTTTCACACAAGGGTCTTGACCTTATCAAGTATGTGTTTGAGGACATCATCAGACTTGGCTGCAAGTTTGCTATTCTTGGTTCGGGCGAGAAGATATATGAGGACTTTTTCAGCGAAATGCATTATCGTTATCCTGACAGAGTGGGTCTGACCATTGGTTTTGTGCCTGAGCTGTCCAAGAAGATATACGCTGGTGCGGATATGTTCCTTATGCCGTCGCAGAGCGAGCCTTGCGGTTTGGCTCAGATGATCGCTCTGAGATATGGTACTATACCTATCGTAAGAGAGACAGGCGGTTTGAGAGACAGTATCCATGATGCAGGCGACAAGAATGGAAACGGCTTTACTTTCAAGTCCTACAACGCACATGATATGCTTGACGCTGTTGTTAGAGCCAGGGCATACTATGATGACAAGATGAAGTGGGGCAGGCTTGTGAACACTGCGCTCAAGCAGAATTTCAGTTGGACAAAGTCCGCCAAGGATTACATTGCACTTTACAACGACATTCACTAAACACCAATATCCGTTTATTTTGCCTGATAAACGGGAAAGACCGTCCCTTATCTTAGGGGCGGTCTTTTTGCATTTATATAAGTGTACGATCAATTGTACATTTATTTAGGAATTTGTCAACAAACTGAAAGCGGACAGGTGTGTGCCTGTCCGCTTTGGTTTAATGCTGTTTTGTTCGCATTGCTTTCGCTTTTTCTTTCATTTTCTGACCCAAATAAGAGCCTATTTCCAACATTGCGGTGTATTTGTCGATACACACGATAACGTAAGATTCAGCGTATTTAGGGAATTTCAGGGTCAGCGGCCACATATGCTTGACTATCATATCCTCCTCACGTTTGCCTATCTCAAAATGCTGTTTCGCATTGTTGAGTGCGACCTTTGGGTGGGTCATTCCGTGAGGCATTTCGCCTTTTTTCTTCTCACGATCCCGCCAATCATAAAGAAACAGATCGTGAAGCAGACCTGCTCTTGCTGCGGATCTTGAATTTAGTCCCAATTTTCTGCAAACGAGATAGTTATAGTAGGATACATTGATGCAATGCTGATAGCAAGTCGTACTATAGTGATGACGAAAATTTTTCATTTCGTTTACAACATCGCTGTCAAGCAGGTCCTTTACAAACTCAAAATACTCCTTTGCTTCCTCGGAATTTTCAATGGAATATCTTGAACCGAAAGCCTTTGACATTTGCATGACCTCTTTTCGATAACTTATATGCAGGCGGCAATTTTGCTGCCCTTTTTACGGTTGGTGACTAATGTTTACCCCATAAGTTACCCCATTCAAGTTTGTTTTACCAAACTTACATTAACATTATAAACTTTTTTGTTCAAAATGTCAATAGGGAATGTATAACAATTTTATTACAAAAATATCGGGCTGTCTGTGTTAGCATGGCAGTCCGATAAAAAATTGGATATCAGTAGTATTTTTCGTCATAAAATTTGGGGATAAAATCTTTAGCGGCAGAGGTGCGGCTTTGGACAAAACCCTCAAAACCGTATTTGTTCACGGCGTCAATGACGGTGTTATACTCGAAAGTTGATGTCTTACGGCAAAGCTCTTTGTAGTCAAAGGCTTTATACACGGGGGTGAACTGGCTCATAAGACTTATCATTATTTCGTTTTTGGCAAAATTTTTGCCTAGCCACTCCATAAGCTTTATGGAGTCTTTACGGTGGGTAGGGAGGACAAGGTGGCGGACTATTGTGCCGCTCTGCATTATGCCTTTTTCGTCAAAGGTCGGCTTGCCTGAAAGCTCCGCCATTTTATGTATTGAAGCAGCGGCGTTTTCAAAATAGTCTGCGGCTTTGGAATATTTATCCGAAAGTGTAGGATCAAAATATTTAAGGTCGGGTAGAAATATCTGCACATAGCCACGAAGAAGCTCCAGCGTTTGGGGCTTTTCATAACCGCCGCTGTTATAGACCACGGGGATAGTGAGCTTATCTTTACAGAGGTCGAGCGCTTTGATTATTTGCGGAACGAAATGGGTGGGATTGACGAGGTTTATGTTGTTTGCGCCCATTGATTGAAGCCGCAGAAAAGTGTCTGCAAGTTCTTGTTCGGTAAGCTCAAAGCCTTTGCCCTCAGCGGATATCTCGTAGTTTTGGCAGAAACAGCATTTCAGACAGCAGCCTGAAAAAAATACTGTTCCTGAGCCTTCTGTGCCGCTGATACAAGGTTCTTCCCACATATGAAGCTCGGCTCGGGCTATCCTTACTTTGGCAGTTTCACCGCAGAAGCCTTTATGCTCGTATCTGTTCACTTTGCACTCTCTTGGGCAGAGGGTACAGCTTTTAAGGATATCGTTCATGCCGCTGTGTCAACTCCGCCTATTTTGGTGTAGGAGTCAGAGGATAGGTCGCCTGATGAGTCTGTGTTTTCGTCAAGGGGGATATTGAACTGGAATGAATCTGTTATCCAATCGTCATTCTGGAAGCAGGCTGTGAACGTGGTGCGCTTTGAATCGGCTGGGACAAGGAACTTGATCGTATAGGTCATATCGTCTTCGTAGTCGCTTTCACCGGGGAAGAAGTTGTTTGAGAAAAACGAATTATCGTTTTCGTCATAGGCGGTATTGTAGGCAAAGGTGAATTTTACCTGCCTGTTGCTATCGCTGATATTAACATCAAGGTCGAGGTCTATTTCCCATACTGTGTCACCGCTTATAATACCGCCTGAAAGGGAGTTTCTTTCCTCATCGGTCAGGTCGCTTACTTTGCGTTCGGTGAGGGTATAGCCTTGATACTGAACGCTGTAGGTACCGTCCTCAGCGTCTTGCGCTACATAGAGGTTGGAATGGTCGGTGTAGTCATCTTCGGCTTCACTATAGGTATCGTCATAATCGTAGTCATAGTTATAGTCGTCATATTTGCTTGAAATTATTTTTGATGAGACAAAGCCTATGATAGTTGGGAGGATAGCCATAAGGATTATTATGACCACAACGGCAGTGGCACAGCCTTTGCCGCCATTCTTTTTGTTAGAGTGGTTTATGTTCGTGGCGTTGAAGCTATAGGAGCTGTTGTTTGGGCGGTTATAGTTTGTACGCTGTTGGCTGTAGTTATTGAGGGCGGCAAGCTTTTCGGCTCTTGAATCTGAATAGCTTGGGGGAGGGGTCGGGTTTTTAGGTGGGGTATAGGTGCTTTGGAAATTCTCGTCCCTTGCTTCCTCTTTACGTTCCTCGGAAACGAAATCGTTCTTTTCTTCTTTGAAGGTGTCATTTTCAGACTGTCCGAACCAGCCGTCCTGCTCGTTATCGGCACGGAGATCATGAGAGTGCAGGTCATCTGAAAGGCTGTTACAGCTTATATCCTCGTCACGGGCTGTAAAGCACTCAGGACAAATTATCTCATCATCGCTTTTAAAGCGGTATCCGCAAATTCTGCATTTATTTCTGCTCAATTATTTCACCTCATTAATATACAAATTCCCAGCCCTGTTTTACAGGCTGACAAACGCACTTATAGCTCCAGCCTGACAGCTTTTCTGCGGCTGTTTGTGCGGAAGCGATATCGGGGAAAACTCCAAAAACGGCTGAGCCGCTTCCTGTCATAAGGGCGGAGAGAGCTCCGCTGTTTTTAAGCTCCTGCACTGCATGAGTTATCTCCTCACGGTCGGCGGCATATTCCAGCACATTGAAAAGGTTTGAGCATATGCCGAAAAGCTTTCCGCCGCCGATATATCTCAGCAGGACGTCCATATTACAGCGTTTTGGGTTTGAAATGCTGTCATACTTTTTGAAAGCTTCGGGGGTGGAGATACCCACGTTGGGTTTTATTATTACGAAAGCGCAATCGGGTGAGGGCAGGTTGCTCATTATTTCGCCAACGCCCTGACAGAGCCTTGTGCCGCCTGTAATACAGAAAGGCACGTCTGCACCCAGAGCCACGCCTATGGAGCATAGCTGTTCATCGGTGAGCCTTGTATCAAACATGAAGTCCAAGGCTCTAAGGGTAGCGGCGGCGTCTGCACTTCCTCCGCCCATGCCGGCTTGTGAGGGGAGGTTTTTCTCCACATTCACTGTTATTTTACAGCCGAAGTCAATATGGGTGAAGTCGGCAAAGGCATGGTAGGCTTTTGTGATGATATTATCCTCGCCTTTTGGAAAGCTGTCAAGTTTGCAGGTAAGCTCTATGCCCTCGCCCTTAGAGAGGGTGAAGTCCAAGAGGTCGAAGCAGGACACTGACTGCATGACAGTATTTAGCATATGGTAGCCGTCATCACGTTTACCAACGATATCCAATGCAAGATTTATTTTTCCGTAGGCTTTTATTTTTAAATTACTGCACGTTACCATTTTTGATATCCTCTAAAAATTCTCCGATACGTTTGATAGCCTCTCTCAGGTGGTTAAGGGAATAGGCGTAGGAGACACGCACATAGCCCTCTCCGCACTCGCCGAAAGCATCTCCCGGCACGACGGCTACCTTTTTGGTGTAAACAAGCTTTTCGCAGAAGTCGGTGCTTGTCATGCCTGTGCTTTTGATACAAGGGAAAACATAGAATGCGCCTTGTGGTGCAAAGCATTTAAGACCAAGCTTATTGAAAGAATCCACCACAAAGCGACGGCGGATATTATACTCGTTACGCATGGCATCTATATCCTTCTGACAACTGTGCATGGCAACGATAGCGGCATACTGGCTGACAGTAGGGGAGGACATGATAGCATACTGATGAAGCTTGAGCATTTGAGACACTATCTCTTTTGGTCCGCCAAGGAAGCCAAGCCGCCAGCCTGTCATTGCAAAGCTTTTGGAAAAGCCGTTTATGACGATAGTACGCTCACGCATACCCTCTATTTCTGCGATAGAGCAATGCTTGCCTGAATATGTAAGCTCGGAATATATCTCGTCTGAGGCTATCATGATATTGGTATCTTTAAGCACCTTTGCGATAGCTTCAAGATCTTCACGGCGCATTATCGCACCTGTTGGGTTATTAGGATAGGGCAGGACGAGGAGTTTGGTTTTGTCAGTTATTTTTTCACGAAGCTCGTCTGCTGTAAGTCGGAACTCGTTTTCTTCCTTTGTTTCTATGACCACTGGAACGCCGCCGCATAGGGAGACGATAGGACGATAACAGACAAAGGACGGTTCGACTATAAGGACTTCATCACCGGGTTGGATAAGGCATCTTATGGTAAGGTCGATAGCTTCAGAGCCGCCAACGGTGACGATTATTTCCTTATTAGGGTCATAGCTTGTGTGGATAGTACGCTGAAAATACTTGGCTATCTCTTCACGGAGTGCTATAAGTCCTGCGTTTGCGGTATAGCAGGTCTTGCCTTTTTCCAAAGTTGAGATAGCTTCCTGACGTATGAGCCACGGAGTTTTGAAGTCAGGCTCGCCAACGCCAAGGGAGATAACGCCCTCTAGCTGCTGTGCGATATCGAAAAATTTTCTGATACCTGAGGGCTTCATTTCCTTTATGGCAGGGCAAAGCACTTTATTATAATCTATCATGGGGAGATCAAACCTCTTTCGTCTTTATCATCTGTGCTTATCATGATGCCGTTGTCTTTATAGACCTTTAGCACGAAGTGTGTGGCGGTGGACTGGACAGCGTCGATAGTTGCAAGTCTTTGGGAAACAAACTGTGAGATATCCCTGATGTTTGCACCGTTCACGGCAACGATTATATCATAAGCACCTGACATAAGGCGGACGGACTCCACCTGCTCATAGCTTGCGATCTGGTTTGCTATCTCGTCAAAGCCTGACTGTGACTGTGGGGTGACTTTAAGTTCTATAAGAGCGAAAACTGAATTAGGGTCATAGGCACTTTCGTCAACGATCGCGGAATAGCCCTTTATTACGCCGTCTGCTTCAAGCTTGGCGATATCCGCTGCAACCTGCTCTTCTGTTTTATCAAGAAGAACGGCAAGCTCGCTGTTTGTGATACGGGCGTTGTTTTTCAGTAATTTTATAAGCTGATCCATAAATAAGCCTCCTTTAGGTTTATAAATATACATTATATATTATAACATATTATCTGTATGAACGCAAGTATTGTGATGTAAGAAATGAGTAATTTATCTGTCAGAATAGACAAAGGGGAGGGGGAGAAAGCTTGTGGCGTGGGGGTCGTGGTATAGCCGAGATGTTGTGGGGGTGAACGGGCGAACGTTGCTCGCCACTACAGATAAATTGCGGTCATGAGAAATTGTAGAGGCTGGAGTCCTCGACAGCCCATTTATCTTGGGCATTTATTTTATGAGCTGTACAGTTATTTGGACTGTGCAGCTTTTTATGTGTGAGGGGTGTGAAAATTGGGGCGGCGGTATTGAAATTATTATTTTGTTGTGATATAATTGTACTAACTAGAACTGTGTAAATTCAGGAAGGATCTTTATGAGTATAAACAGCAATGAGGGCAATGATTTTTGCAACAGATATAATGAGGTGCTGAAAAGCGATAAGAAAAAAATGATCGCTGTGGCTGCAGCTTGCACTATCGTTATGGGAGCAGGCTTTGGCGGATATTTATACTACGGCGCTTATTATGCTTCGGGCTGGCACACCCATGACGGCTCGACTTATTATATTGTCAAGGAGACGGGCGAAAAGGCGCTTGGCTATCAGATAATAGACAACACCTGCTATCTTTTTGACGACAAGGGCAACGCTATGGCTGACGGCTGGCATAAGTATCGTGGGGACACTTACTATGTCAAGGACGGCGTTGTTCAGCGTGGAAAAATGAAAATAAAGGGAGAGGAATACTATTTCTCTGAGGAGTCTGGCATTTTCAGGACGGGTCTTTGCGAGATAAACGGCGGTGAATACTACTTTGACGATCACGGCTTCCCTGACACGGGTTTTGACAGCGACGGCGGTTATTACTATGACGAGAGTGGCAAGCGTGTGACAGGCTGGGCAAAGATAAACAATGTTCAGTATTATTTTCTCAAGAGCGGTGAGATGGCTAAGGGCTTTGTTGAGATAGAGGGCAAGATATACTATTTTGATGATGACGACGGTCACATGGCCACAGGCTGGCAGGACATTGACGGAAAGAAGTATTATTTTTCTGAGAGCGGTGCTGTTCACAAGGGTTGGATGGAGCTTGAAAAGAAGTATTATTATTCTGATGAAGCTACAGGGGCTTGCGCTCAGGGCTTTGCGGAGATAGACGGTGAGAGCTATTATTTCAATGATAGCTGTGAAATGGTCAAGGGCTGGATAACAATTGACAAGAACAGATATCATTTTGCTGATGACGGTAAAATGACTAAGGGCTGGTATGAAGAACCGCCTGAGAAGTATTATTTCAAGGGCGACGGCTCGGCAGGCAAGGGCTTTACCAAGATCAAGGACAAGTATTATTACTTTGATAAGAAAAATCGCCTCCTCTCCGGCTGGAACGAGATAGGCGGAAATGTTTATTACTTCGGCAGAGGCGGCGTTGTGGCTGACGGCTGGGAGGATATTGACGAAGATACTTACTATTTTGACAAAACGACCCATGTGGCGGCAACAGGTTGGACGAATACGGATCAGTACACTGATGATGAGAAAAAGAAAATAAAAGAGTTCAAATCCAATGTTTCAAAGCTTGTGAAGTTTGAGAAGGGCGATTACAAAAAGGACGAGAAGCCTGACGAAAAAGAGACCCAAAAGCTTGAGGAGCTTGCGGACAAATTCGGTGAAAAGACATTCAATGCTTATGACAGAAAGGTTTATGAGAAGTTCGGCGGGGCGGTGTTCTATCAGTATTATTTCTACTCTGATCACACTCTTTGCACTGGATTTCATAAAATAAACGGCTATTACTTCTACTTTGATGAGGAAACCGGCAAGAAGGCTACGGGCTGGAAGACCATTGACGGAAAGAGATATTATTTTGGTCTGACAGGTGCGGCGGCTGTTGGCGAATTTGAGGAGGACGGGGACAAGAAATACACCTTCTCAAACGAGGGCGTGCTTGCAGACGGGATCGTTAAGATAGACGCTGAATGGAAGTTCAAGAAAGAGGACGGCTCTTGGGCTAAGTCGGAGTTTGTTACTTCAAAGGGAAATATTTACTACATTGGCAAGGACGAGGCTGCACTTACAGGTTGGCACACTATTGAAGACAAGCTGTATCATTTTGACAATGACGGCAAGCTTTCAAAGGGGCTGTTCAGTGATGATTCAGGGCTTTACTACATTGACAAGAACGGCGCTCAGAAAGACAAGTGGGTAACAGCCGGTGACAAGACCTATTATTTTGACGGCGATGGCAAGGCAGTTTCAGGCTGGAGAGAAATAGACGGAACGGAGTTTTATTTTGACAGCGATCATGTTTTGCAGAATGAATGGACGACTATTGACGGAAAGAAATATTTCCTGCAGAATGGTGTTGCGTTGAGAGGTCCTGTATACATTGACGACAAGTATTACAACTTCGGTGAGGACGGCTATCTGAAATCAGGCTGGGTAAGCTGGCGTGGGCAGAAGTTCTACAACAACAAGAACGGCACTGTTGTGACAGGTTGGAAGAAGATAGGCGGAAAGCGATATTATTTCAATGATTATGGCATGATGCTCATAAACACTACTGTTGACGGATATAACATTAACAATGACGGAGTTGCGCATAAGGCAAAGTAGCAATAAAAAAGGACTGCTGTGGTTTAAGACAGCAGTCCTTTTAGTTTTGTATCAAATTTTTTCAAGCAGGCAGACCGCTGTGGCGGATATGCCTAGTTCCTCGCCTGTGAAGCCTAGTTTTTCTTCGGTGGTGGCTTTAACTGATATTTGTGAAATATCGCAGCCGCAGGCTTCTGCTATACGCTCCCGCATGGAGGTGATATATGGGGCAAGCTTCGGCTTCTGTGCGCAGATAGTGGAGTCTATATTGCCTATTTTCCAGCCTTTTTCGGTCATAACGCTTATGACTTTTTCCATGAGCTTCATGCTGTCTGCACCCTCATAGTCGGGGTCATTATCGGGAAAAAGTTTGCCGATATCGCCCAGTGCCAATGCACCAAGTATGGAATCCATTATGGCGTGGGCAAGGACGTCTGCATCGGAATGTCCTAAAAGTCCTTTTTCATATGGTATATCCACGCCGCCGAGAATGAGCTTTCTGCCCTCGGTCAGTCTGTGGACGTCATAGCCGTGTCCTATACGCATTTTTGTTCCTCCTGTCCTAAAAATCGTACTGTTAAATTTCCTCGTAGTTGCCTAAAAATTTGAAATATGAAAGCTCTGAATTAAGTTCGCTCATGAGCTTTGCAACGTCCGGAGAGGTTATTGCTCCCTCAAAATCGAGATAGAAAACAACGTCAAAATCGGTGTTTGCGATAGGGCGGCTCTCTATCATGGAAAGGTTAAGGCCTGCCACGGAGAATTTGGTGAGAAGTCTGTAAAGTGCAGATGAGGTATGTGGTAATGCCAAGGACACTGACACGATATTGGCAGTTTCCGAGCAGAGAGTTTCCTTCGAGATGAGAATAAATTTTGTGTAATTCTCGGCGGCGTTGGCTATATTATGCCTGAGTATCTCAAGATCGTTCTGCTGTGCGCAGGCTTCTGAGCAGATAGCGGCATACGGTTCATTGCTTTCTTTTATGTAGCACGCCGCAAGGGCAGTATTTGCGTATTTATGGCTTTTAAGTCCGTTCTGAGAAAGAAACTCAGAACACTGGCTGAGCGCCTGCTCGTGGGAATAGACTATTTTGATATCCTCAAAGCGTGTGCCTTTTTTTACGGCAAGGCAGTGGGAGATCTTTACCTTAGTTGCTGCGCATATCTTGAAGTCATGCTTTTTCATAAGCTCGTAGGTCTGACCAACTGAGCCTGCGGTGGAATTTGCTATGGGAAGTATGCCAAAATCCGCTGAGCCGTTTTCAACTGATGAAAAAACGTCCTCAAAATCTTCAAAGAACATTGGCTCAAAGTCGCTGAATATCTGCTTGCAGGCTATATGTGAATATGAGCCTGTGGTACCCGGTACAGCGACTTTTTTATGACCTGTCAAGTCCAACTTTTTGTACTCTATTTTATCTGAGTCTGCAAAAAACTCCTGGTACTGACGGCACTTTGAAATATCCATGATGTTTTGGAAGAACACTCTTGACGCACTTTCCAAGCCCTTTGGTGAGCTTTCTGTTACATGGTCAAGTATCTCGTTTTCACGCTTGCTCTGAAAAACAGGCATATTGTTTGCTATCTTATACTCAGCCACCTTGAAGCTTATCTGCATACGCTTATTGAAAAGCTCCTGAAGCTGGCTGTCTATATCGTTTATTTCATTTCTTAATTCCTGAAGATCCATTTTTACGCTCCTTAACAGACAGAATGATATTATTTTACCATATTTTCTGCCTTTATTCAAGAACTATTTTGTTAATTAAGGCTTTATCGAGTTTGAAAAATGGGATAACGGGCAGAGGAGTGATTTCGGTCTGGGTGAGTATTTTTTCGAGCCAAACCATATGATAGCACTTGTTGAACTTAAAGGCACATCTATGGAACGTACCTATTATAGTATAGCCCATTTTTTCATGGAATTTTACGCTGTCAAAGGTGAGATACTCGTCTTCTTTTTCGGGATAGGCGACGCAGGCATAGAGGTTTGTTATATGCTGTGCCGCAAGGAGCTTTTCAAGGGCGGAGTAGAGTTTTGCACCTATGCCTTTGCGGTGAAGTCCTTTTTTTACATAAACTGTGACTTCGACCGACCAATCATAGGCGGCTCTGTTTTTGAAAACGCCTGCATAGGTGTAGCCTGCTATTTTGCCGTTTTCTACTGCGGCTATGTAGGGATAATTTGCGGATATGCGGCGGATCCGGTCGGAAAACTCCTCCACTGAGGGGACGTCATACTCGAATGTTATGGCGGTGTCTTCAACGTAGGGACGGTATATTTCAAGAAGCTCGTGAGCGTCCTTCTCGGTAACTGTTCTTATTATCATGGCGTTCTCCTTATAGTACCATTAATACTGTGCCTGCAGTGATAAGCACCGCACCTATGGCTGATCTTACTGTGAAGTCCTCGTGGAGAAATATCACTGCAAGGATAAGGGTGATGACAACGCTGAGCTTGTCTATGGGGGCGACCTTTGAAACGCTGCCCATTTGGATAGCCTTATAATAGCATAGCCACGAAGCACCTGTTGCAAGTCCTGAAAGGATAAGGAATACCCAGCTTTTTCTGCCTATAGAGCCTATGCCGCTTTGTGTGTGGGTGATGAACACCATGAGCCATGCCATAGCAAGCACAACGCAGGTACGCAGTGCGGTGGCAAGATTTGAGTTTACTCCTTCAATGCCGACCTTTGCAAGGACAGAGGTGAGCGCTGCGAAAACAGCGGAGAGAAGCGCAAACACGAACCACATAATACCACTTTCTTTCGTGAAAAATTGTTTGCTCATGCCTTATTATAGCACCTAAAGGTGCTTTTTGCAATAGAATGAGCGGCAGGACGTGATATTTTACATCAGACCTGCCACTTATGCTTAATTATTTGCGGCAAATATTTTTATTGTTCGTGAAAGTGCTGTTACCTGCTGAGGAGTACTGAATGCAGAGGGTGAGAAACGCACTGTGCCTTGTTCTATCGTGCCGAGGGTGGTATGGGTGACGGCGGCACATTGCAGTCCGCCACGGAGGGCGAAGCCTTTTTCGCTGAGATAGGAGGCGATCTCAGCGGAAGGGATGTCACCGATGTTAAATGAAAGTATGGGGACTTTCTTTTGGTCTGCTTCATAGAACTTTATTTTGTCTATGTCTGAAAGCTGTTCGTAGAGCTGTCGGCAGAGCTTTTCTTCGTGGGCTTTTATTACGGCAGGGGTCTTTTGGCGGACGAACGTTAGTCCTTCGCCAAGACCGATTATGCCCACTGTGTTAATTGTGCCGCTTTCAAGCTTTTCGGGGAGGAAAGGAGTTTGTTCAAGCAGGGCGGAGGTCGCACCTGTGCCACCCTCGATTATGGTAGACAGAGAATACTCGCCGTCTGATATAAGAAGCCCTGTGCCTGTTGGTCCGTAGAGGGCTTTGTGACCTGCGGTGCAGAGAAAGTTGAAGCCGTCTGAGAGAGAAAGCTTCAAAAGCCCGCAGGCTTGTGCGCCGTCGGCTATAAAGCATATGCCGTGGGCTTTGCAGAGGGCGGCTAATTCACGGTATGGCATGAGCCTGCCTGTGACGTTTGAAGCCACTGTACAGCAGATACACTTAGTTTCGGGGTTTATAAGGCGGCGGAAGTTTTCTACTGTTTCGCTGTCTGTTTCCCCTGTTAGGGCAATAGAATATTTCACGCCTCTTGTTTTTGAAAGGGCATAGACGGGTCTTGCTACTGCGTTATGCTCGTGGTCTGAGATTATCATATGACCGCCGTACTGCATGACACCTTTTATCGCCATGTTAAGGGCATGGGTACAGTTGGCGGTGAAAGCCATGTTTTCGGTCTGTGCGCCAAACATTTCTGCAGCCTGCTGTCTGACGGTGAATATCTTTTCAGACACTCGCATGGAAAGCTTGTGACCGCTTCTGCCCGGGTTGCCACCATAGCGTTCTACTGCCTGAGCAACGGCTTTTGCTACGGCAGGGGGCTTGGGATAGGTGGTGGCTGAGTTATCAAAGTTTATTATGCTTCGGGTGTTTATTTTTCTCACCTCTTTTGCTCGAATATCACGTTTCTGAATGGTATGCGCTCTTTTTCAAGTATGGCGGTTATTTCTTCTGAGGGTGCGGTGACGGCTATGGAGTAGCCGCAGCCTGTGCCAAGGTCCTTCGGGGTGCGCTGTATTTCGCAGTAGTATTTTAAACTGTTCAGCAAGTTTTTTGCTTTCATTGCATAGGTTATGGAAGTCATGGCTATAAGACTCTTTTTCATTTTTGTTGCTCCTTTATGCTGTACTTGTCCGTATACGCTTTTACGAATACACTTCAGTATATGCCGTTCACTGTTTGAGGGTGAACGCTGAAAGTTTTGTGAAAGGTAGGTGAAATTTGATAAAAGTTAATAGTCAGTTTAAATTTCGGGTGTACTATTTATAATATAAAAAAGAAAAGAGGTAAAAGCTTATGAACGGATTTATGTATAAGGTAGCGAGATTTTTTCAGGGCAGATATGGTATAGACAAGCTTTTTTATGGCATTTGCGGTGTGGCTGTGGTGCTTAGTGCGGCGAATTTGTTTGTAAGGTCGCTTATTTTACAGCTTATGGTATACGCTGTGCTGGTGCTGGCGGTGGTGAGGGCGATGTCGAGAAACTGCCAGAAGCGATACGAGGAGAACATGAAGTTTGAGAGGGCTTTCGGGGGAATTGGCAGGAAATTTTCATTCTGGAAAAGAAAGTTCGCTGACAGAAAGACCCATGTTTATATAAAGTGCGGTGTATGCAAAAAGACGTTAAGGCTTCCAAAGGTAAAGGGTGAACATACTGTGAAATGCCCTAACTGTGCAAATAAGTTCAAGGTGAAGATCTGACCTGTTGCGGAATTTGCGGAAATGTGCTATACTATATAATATAGTATGATACTGTAGGGGTGCAAAGACAATGGGAATGGGCTGTCTAGGACGCCAGCCCCTACGGAAGTGTGTCAGGTACGATTTTTTTGCGAAAAGGGAGCGGCAGGAATGCAGAAGGTAAATTATCAGAAAATGCTGGAGGGCATTATAAAAAAACACGAGGAAAATGGCGAAGTGCCGACTTTGCTTTTGCATAGCTGTTGTGCGCCGTGTTCGTCTTATGTGCTTGAATATCTGTCGCAGTATTTTAAGATAACTGTGTTTTACTACAATCCGAACATTTATCCCCGTGAGGAGTACGATAAGCGTGTGGCGGAGCTTCAAAGGCTTATTGCACAAATGCCTATGAAAAATCCTGTTACGTTCGTGGAGCGTGGGTATGACGAGGGTGAGTTTTTTAAGGCTGTTAAGGGCTTTGAGGATATACCTGAGGGCGGGGAGAGATGCTTTCGATGTTACAGGCTCAGGCTTGAACGGACGGCTCAGCTTGCCAAGGAGCTTGGTGCGGATTATTTCACCACAACGCTGTCTATTTCACCATACAAGAATGCTCAGAAGCTCAACGAGATATCGGAGGAGCTTGGGGAGATATATGATGTAAAGGCTCTTCCTGCGGATTTCAAGAAGCGTGAGGGCTACAAGCGTTCCATTCAGCTTTCAGCAGAATACGGGCTTTACAGGCAGGATTACTGCGGCTGTATCTTCTCAAAAAGAGAGCGTGAAAGACTGAATACGATTACAACAAAATCTGAATAAATATAAAAATATTAACGTTATGTAGAATGCTTGTGCATACTATGGCAACACATCTGGTTATATATAGCAAAAATAATATACAGATTTGTGAAAAATGGCTAAAGATATGTGGTTAATTTGTGAAAAACGTTTATTGAAATACTTGTAAATGTGTGTTACAATAAAGGCAAGGTGTATGTTGAGGAGATATCGCTCAATATGTATCTAAAAAATTATTAATAAAAATGGAGGAAAAACAAATGAAAATCTCTAAGATTTTGGCTGGTATGTCAGCTATGGCTCTCGCAGCTTCAATGATGACTATGGGCGCTTCCGCAGAAATTTCAAATGCAAATTTCAATGACGGCAAGGACTACTGCTTTGACGTATTTGCAGCAGTAGGTGCTGAAAAGGCAGCTACTATCTCAAGCGTAAGAGCTAAGCTCTCTTTCAAGAACATTGATGATCTTAAGGCTAACGGCGCAGGCGGCGGATTTATCACAAGCAGCGACGGAAATAACTGGAAGTCAACAGAGTTCGGTAACGACGGTGCTGACAAGCCAATCACATTCGTAGTTGACGAAGCTTCTTCAACAGCTACAATGGAAAAGACTCTTACTGATGCTGACAAGTTCACAGGTAGTGGCGAGGACGCTCTGTCATATGCTCAGGTAGTTTTCCAGAGCTGGTGGGGCGAATTTTCAGTTGACAACGTAGCTTGCTACGATGCTGCTGGCGAACTCGTTTGCTCAGTAACAGGCGACGGAATTGACCTTTACAAGGCTCCTGAAAAGGGCGGAAACGAAGTTGACCTCAGCGAATACAAGAAGCAGACAGAGGTTACACTTAACGGTGAAGGCAGATCTGTAACTGACAGCGGTAAGGTAAGAATCAACATTAAGCACCCATGGGTAGATGATGCAACATTCAACCTTGTTGATGATTGGAGCGTATTTACAGGTGCTGACGCTATTGCTGTTACAGTTGATATCTCAAATGTAACTGACGCATTCAATGCTTATCCATGCTTCTCAAATGGTATTGAGAACAGCATTGGTTATTGGGAAGCTTCTGATAACAACCCTGCTGTTACAGTAAACGCTGACGGCACATACACATTTATCGTTAAGTTCCCTTCAGCTCTTGAAATGGACGCAAAAAATATGTTCTTTGACATCAACACAGACCTCGCTGGTACAGACGGCGAAGATCCTGCTGTTAAGATGGCTGTTAAGAAGGTTGTAGTTCTCAACAAGAGTGATGCTGAGCCAACAGATCCTTCTGAGTCAACAGCTGATTCAACAGATTCAACAGATTCTGACGAGTCAAAGGTTATTCTTACAGATTCTAAGACTAACTCTGCTGCTACATCTTCTAAGGCTGCTAACAACGCATCTAACACAAACCCAAGCACAGGCGCTGCTGCTCTTGCTGCTGTAGGTGTTGCACTTGCTGGTGCTGCTGTAGTTGCTACTAAGAAGAGAAAGTAATCTGTAATTCGGATAATTCTTACTTAGAATAATTAAAGACCTGTCTTTTGGGACGGGTCTTTTTTTATTGCTTTTTTATCGAGGTAGTGGTATAATTGATTTATAAACTGCGGAGGTGTTTTTTATGCGTATAGTTTTTGATGATATTAAAGAGAGCCTTGCACCGAATTTCAAGGGCGGCGAGAAAAGCTTTGCAAGCAGGGCCTATTCTGACGGAAAGAACAAGATGATGAAAGGCAGGCTCGTGCCGGGGGCTTCTATCGGTCTGCACAGACATGAGGGCAACTGCGAGATGATATATGTTCTTGAGGGCAGTGGCAAAATGCTTTATGACGGCGGTGAGGAAAGACTGTCGGCAGGAGATTTCCATTACTGCCCCGAATGTCATGAGCACAGCTTTATCAATGACGGCGACAGCGACCTTGTGTTTATTGCAGTTGTGCCAGCTCAGTAGATTTTTGCAGCTTTGTATCTGTGAAATAGTGGGTCAAAATGGCTTTGTAGTCTGAGCCTTTTTCTGCCATGGCGTTTGCACCGTACTGGCTCATTCCTACGAGGTGTCCGAAGCCGTGAGAGGTGAAAGTGAATTTTGTGTTGGCAAAGGTGAACTCGAAACATGGCGAGGAGATATCAAGGATATCGCAGAATGTGTTGGGCTGTATATCATAGCCACAGACGGTCAGACTAATTACATAGCCTGTGCCGTCTGTTTTTGTTTTGAGCCAACTGTCAGCATTGGCGAGGGGAGTGAAATTAATATGGGGGAAGCGGTCAAGAAGCTTGTCTTGAAATTCCTTGGCGGTGAGCGTCTGGGTACATTCTGTGGCGACAAGGTCTTTGTCAGCGGAGCTGTCTACTGACAGAAGATATGGGATATCCTCTCCCCATGCGTTTTTGGCGGATTGGGTATGACCGTTTGAAGCAGCGTGAAAGGCGACGATTATCGGTTCGCCTTTATAGGTGAGTATTTCGTTTTCCACTGACTGCACGGCTGACTTTACCTTTTTGTAGGCCTTTTCATAGTCGCTGCCGTAGTATTCTTTGGCTGCTTTCAGGGTGAAAAAGCTTTGGTAGAGGGTGCTGTCATCGCTGATGAGTGCGCCTTTTAAGGCGGGAGTAGGCGACTGGGCTTCAGAGAGCTGTCGGCGGCATATGTAGGTATGAGCGAGGACGGCTTGCGCTTTCAGGGCTTCTTCGTCAAAGTCCGCAGGCATTTGTGCAAGCACTGAGCCTATCATATATTCTTCAAGGGAGAAGTCTTCGGTCTTGCCGCTTTCGGTGAAATATACGGCTATTTTTTCTTTTTCTGAAAATGCAGGTTTCGATGCGGACTCGTTTGGGCGAAGAAATACTATGGTCGGTATTATTATAAGGATAACAGCAAATACTGCCATTATCTGTATCAGGTCTTTCATATGGTTTGTCCTTTCTTTTTTGGGGTACTATATTATATTCATGCAGTGGAGCAAATATTCATACAGGGCGAATTTTTGTACTGCAAATTTTTAAATGGCGGAGATATGCGGTTTTAATTTGACAGGTTATCTTAATACTTGACAAAAATCTGAAAAAGGTGTATAATATAACTTATATTTATAATCTACTTGAAAGCGAGATGATCTATTCAATGATAAATAATGCAGCAAGGTCGCTTTTATGCGAACAGTTTATAGCAAACAATACTATTGACCCTAAGCTTTATGACAGATATGTGGTAAAAAGAGGCTTGAGAAACTCTGACGGTACAGGTGTTATGGCTGGTCTTACTAATATCTGTAACGTACATGGATATGTGGTAAACGAGGGTGAGAAATCTCCTATTCAAGGTCAGCTTATCTTCCGTGGATACAACATCAATGATCTGGTGTCCAACGCTCAGAAGGAAAACCGTTTTGGTTATGAGGAGATAGTTTATCTTCTTCTTATGGGCGATCTGCCTAACAGGGAGGAGCTTACCGCGTTCAAGGGAATGATGGCTGAAAACAGACCTCTCCCTGACAACTTCTTTGAGGACATGATACTTAAAGCTCCGTCAAAGAACATCATGAATAAGATGGCGAGAGCAATTCTGGCTCTTTACTCTTATGACGATAACCCTGAGAATCGCTCGCCTGAGTATGAAATGGCTACGGCTATCTCTATAATCTCTAAATTGCCTAACATCATGGTTTCGGCTTATCAGGTAAAGAAACGCTGTTATGACGGTGAAAGCTTGTTCATGCACCCTCTGATACCTACACATTCTACTGCCGAGATGATACTGTCGGCACTGCGTCCGGACAGACAGTTCACTGAGGAAGAGGCTAAGATACTTGATCTGTTACTTATGCTCCACGCTGAGCATGGCGGAGGAAATAACTCGACTTTTGCCTGCCGTGTGCTTACATCTTCCGGAACGGATCCTTATTCTGCATACTCTGCGGCTATCGGTTCGCTTAAGGGTCCACGTCATGGCGGTGCTAACCTTAAGGTGGCGGCAATGCACCAGTGCATAAAGGACAACGTTCAGAACTGGGAGGACGAGGGCGAGATAGCTGATTTCCTTACAAAGATACTCAACAAGGAAGCTTTTGACCACACTGGTCTTGTTTATGGCATGGGTCACGCTGTTTACACATTGTCTGACCCTAGAGCTGTCATACTCAGAGAGAATGCCAAGAAAATGGCTGAGAACACTGAGTTTGAGAGAGAATACAAGCTTCTTGAAGCGGTGGAAAGACTTACTCCTGAGCTGTTCAAGAAGATCAAGGGCAGTGACAAGGCGATGTGCGCTAACGTTGATATGTACTCGGGCTTTGTTTACAGCATGCTGGGTATTCCTGAGGATCTTTACACGCCTATGTTCGCTGTTTCAAGAATGGCAGGCTGGTGCGCACACAGATTTGAAGAGCTTGTAACAGGCAAGAGGATAATCCGTCCTGCATACAAGGCTATCTCAGGTGAGAAGAAGTATATCCCATTGGACGAAAGATAAGCAAAATAATTTTTACCTGTTCCTATGGACGGAAAAAGGCTTGAAATATTTTTGTGTATATGATATAATAGAATCGGGTATATGCCCGGTTCTATTTTTTTGTTTGGTGTATCAGGAGGGATCGCTTGAAAAATCTTAAATTGGCTGCTGTTTGTCTTTCTTGTCTTACTATGACAGGCTGTTCGGCACTGAATTTTTCTGTTGAGGGACTTATAAACGCCCCGAAGCTTACCTCTGAGCAAAGCGAGATACATCAGGCGCTTATCGAGAGCGTGGGCAGCAATATAACTCTGAAATATCCTAAAAACGGTGAATATCGCTCGGCTTATGTTATCGCAAATATCGACGATGAGCCTACGGACGAGGCTATGGTCTTCTATGAGTACACTTCAAACGGATCTGAGGAGGACGGTTTGAGGGTGAACATTCTCGACAAGGACGAGGACGGCAAGTGGTATTCTGTGAAAGAGCTTGCAGGCGCAGGCACTGACATAGATCAGGTCATTATCTCGCCTATGGGAAGCAATAACCAGACGGACGTTTTTGTGGGATATCAAAATCTTACTAATGATGAAAAGACTATGGAGATATACAGCTATACCGACGGAGATTTCAAGCGTGTGGCGCTTGATACTTATTCGGTGCTGGAGCCTTTGGATATAAACAATGATGGTTATATAGAGCTTATCACCATTCAGAGAAGTACCAATAATGATACAGGTGCGGTGACGGCAAAGGCTTCTATGCTCAACATGAAAAACAATGAGATAACCCGTGGCGAGAACGTTGATATGTGCGATAATGTGACTTCTTATGTGTCATCAAAGACGGGAATGCTTGACAGCGGCAGGCGTGCTATTTTTATTGACGGACTGACTGCTGACGGAAAATTGCAGACGGAGATAATATACTACAGATATTCGGGACTTCAAAATCCTATGCAGCTTAGAAGCGAAAAGCTGCTGCCTTTATGCACAAGACCAGCGGGCTACTACAGTGAGGACATGGACGGCGACGGTGATGTGGAGATACCGTCAACTTCGCCTATGGTGGGTTATGAAAACGCTGTGGCAGACGAAATGCTCTATATGACTACATGGAGCGTTTACGAGGATTTTTATGATCTGAAAACAAAATACACAGGCTATTATGCCATATCTGACGGATATTTTGTAACGTTCCCAAAACGCTGGAACAGTTCTGTTACGGTGAAAAAGGACAGCGACACAAACGAGCTTGTTTTCTATAAATACACGGGAGATATAAACGAAAGCAACGAGGAGATAATGCGTATCGCTGTATCTTCAAAGAATGATTCGGAGGATTATATCTCTGACGGATATGAGCTTATCGACAGCAAGGGTCAGCTTGATTATTTTGTAAAGCTTCCTCTTGACAGGCGTGAAAAGCTCATACCGACTATTGACGAAATTCAGAATAATTTTTACATAATAAACTGATCTTGGAGAGGAGTAAATGTAATGAAAAGAGTTTTGGTTTGCGAGGACGAAGATTCAATTAGAGAATTTGTGGTCATAAACCTTGTAAGAAGCGGTTACGAGGTAGTTGACGTAAACTGCGGTGAGGACGCTCTCAAAGCCTATGACGAAAAGGACGGCGGTTTTGACGTTGCTCTGCTTGATATTATGATGCCCGGTATCGACGGAATGCAGGTGTGCAAGAAGATAAGAGAGAAAAGCAACACTATCGGCATTATCATGCTTTCGGCAAAATCACAGGAAATGGATAAGATATCATGCCTTATGAGCGGTGCTGACGATTATATCACAAAGCCGTTCTCTATTTCTGAGCTTATTGCAAGAGTTGACGCTGTTTGCAGGCGTGTAAATCGTTCAGGCTCTAAGCCTGAGGAGGCTTCACAGATAGTTTCAGGTCCATTTACCCTTAATCTTAAGAGCAGAACTGTTTTCAAGAACGGTGAGCAGATAGACCTTACACAGGTGGAGTATCAGATAATGGAGTATTTCTTCAAAAATCAGAATACTGCACTTGACCGTTCAAGTATACTCAATCACATATGGGGAGAGAGCTATTACGGCGACGATAAGATAGTGGACGTGAATATCAGAAGAATAAGAATGAAGATAGAGGACGAGCCTTCTAATCCTAAGTATATCCTTACTATATGGGGCTTTGGCTACAAGTGGGCAGGCGGCTCTAACTGAGCTGTGAAAACATGATGAACGGAGTTTTTATCAGTTGAGCGGAAAAAAAAGAAAAAGCGGCAGACTAAGTATCACACAGCACTGGCTGAGGAACAACCTCGGGGTGGTCGTGGGAATACTTGTGGTGCTTGAAATACTGCTTATCGTGGTGGTGAGAAATTATTACTACAGCTCCACAAGGCAGTATCTTACATCTAAAATGAAGATAGTCACCACGGCGGTAGTGAACGCTTCAGGTGACGAGCAGACTAACTATAATTCTCAGATACGCTCCCTTGTGGAAAGCTATGACGAGAAAGACAAGATAGAGCTTATGGCTATCAAGACCGACGGTGAGGTCGATGTTACATCATCAGGCTTCTCTCCCTCGGAGAATGACAACATGACCGATTATGAGGACGCAAAGAAGTCCGACACGGGAATAGGCACACAGATATATGAGCTGTCAACAGGGGAAAAGGTCATGGCGATAACGTCGGTCATATCTCCGAAGGGAAGCGAATATGAGGCACTGAGAATGTTGTCTTCCATGAAAAATATCGACCATCAGATCTTTATTATGTCTATGATAATCACGGCTATCGTTGTGGCTGTCATAATGCTCATGTTTTTCTCGGGAATGTTTTTTATCAAATCTATTGTTTTGCCTATAAGAAGCATAAACAGCATAACAAGGCGGTATGCTACGGGAGATTTCAGCGAACGTCTTGAAAAGAAACGAAATGACGAGCTTGGCGAGCTTTGCGACTCTATCAACTACATGGCGCAGGAGCTTTCTAATACAGAACAGATGAAGAACGAGTTCATATCTTCTGTATCTCATGAGCTGAGAACTCCGCTTACCGCTATAAGGGGCTGGACGGAAACTGTTACCAGTATGTATGAGGACAAGGAAACCTTCAAGAAGGGTATGAGGGTCATCACAAGTGAGACGGAGAGGCTTTCGCAAATGGTTGAGGAGCTTCTTGACTTTTCGAGGATACAGGACAACAGACTCACGCTTATTATGGATACTATAGATATTCTTGCGGAGCTTGGGGAAACTGTGCTTATCTATCAGGAGAGGGCCAAGGCGCTTGGTATAACACTCAATTACTACGAGCCGAAAATGCTGCCGTTTGTTTACGGCGACAAGAACAGGCTTCGTCAGGTATTCATAAATATTGTGGACAATGCTATCAAATACTCCAACAAGGGCGACACTGTATCGGTGGAGGCTTATGAGGAGGACAATGAGGTATGTATTTCCATTTCCGACACGGGTATGGGAATATCAAAGGAAGACCTGCCAAAGGTCAAGACGAAATTCTTTAAGGCGAACCACACAAGACGTGGTTCGGGAATAGGTCTTGCGGTGGCAGACGAGATCATTCAGCGGCATGGCGGTACGCTGGAGATAAACAGTGAGCAGGGAGTAGGTACAACAGTGATGATAACGCTCCCTTGTATCGAGCAGAAGAAAAAGCCTGACAATCAGGCAACTGTAGACGTGGAGCTTATTTCTTCTGAGCCTATCGAAAACAACGACAACGTGCAGTAGACGCACACACCGCCTTGAAAGGAAAGAAAATGAGCAGTAAAGCACAAAGCAAGGAAAAATTCAAGTCAAAGATCGGTGGACAGGCTGTTATCGAGGGCGTTATGATGCGTGGCATCCACAAGGCGGCTATGGCTTGCCGCCTGCCTGACGGCACCATAGACCTGGAGGAGTGGGCGATAAAAGGCGGAAAAGATACGCCTTGGTACAGGAAAACGCCTTTTGTGAGGGGCATTTTCAGCTTCCTTACTTCTCTTATAGACGGCTACAAGTGCCTTACAAGGTCGGCTGAGAAGCAGATGACGGAGGACGATGAGGAGGAGCAGACCAAGTTTGAACAGTGGCTGGACGATAAGCTTGGGGACAAGCTCGGTCCTATCATCACGGCGATATCTATGGTGCTGGGTGTGGGTCTGGCGATATTGCTGTTTATGTATCTGCCGTCGGTGGTGTCTAAATTCATAAGCAAGTTTGTTCATCTGTCGGCATTTGGCAAAAACCTTATTGAGGGTATTTTGAAGATAGCTATTTTCATAGGCTACACGGCTTTGACTGCTCTTACTAAGGATATAAGGCGGACGTATGAATATCACGGTGCTGAGCACAAGACTATCGCTTGCTATGAGCATGAAGAAGAGCTGACGGTTGAGAATGTGAAGAAATACACACGTTTTCACCCTCGCTGCGGAACGAGCTTTATTTTCCTTGTGCTGTTCATAAGCATTTTTGTAAACACAATATTCAGAGTATCATGGGCAAGCATTTTGCTGAGAGTTGTTATAAAGATAGCGCTTCTGCCTATTGTTACGGGTATTGCTTACGAGCTTATAAGGCTTGCGGGAAAATATGACAATATTTTCACTAAGATAATCTCTGCACCGGGTCTGTGGATACAGAGGATAACTACAAGCGAGCCTGATGAAAGTCAGATAGAATGTGCGATCGCAGCACTGAAAGCTTGTATACCTGAAAATAAGGAAGATGACAAATGGTAAGGAAAGAACTGTTTGATAAATGTGTGGGACTGCTTGAGGAGAGCGGTCTTGGTGAGAACGCTGCTTGCGAGGTCACATGGGTGTTTGAAGATGTGGCTGAGGGGGAGAATATCACTCCTGAGCAGGAAAAGCGTATAAGCGACATTGTCACACGTCGCTGTGAAGGCTATCCTTTGCAGTATCTCTTTGGACAGTGGGAGTTTTATGGTCTGCCTTTCAAGGTGGGCGAGGGCGTGCTGATACCACGTCAGGACACGGAAACTATTGTTGACACGGCTTTGAAGATGTTTGCAGGCAAGAAGGATATCACTGTTATAGACCTTTGTTCAGGCTCGGGGTGCATTGGTATCGCCCTTGAAAGGAAGCTTGACTGCGGTCGGGCAGTGTGTGTGGAGAAGTCTGAAAAGGCGGCAGAGTATCTCCGTGAGAATATAAGTCTGAACGGCTCGGGGGCTGAGATAGTCATGGGCGACGTTACAGACGAAAAGCTTGTGGAGGATATGCCTGAGGCTGACCTTATAGTGTGCAATCCCCCTTATCTCACAACAGAGGACATGGACGCTTTACAGCGTGAGGTCACTTTTGAGCCTGCGGAAGCTCTTTTCGGCGGTGAGGACGGCTTGGACTTCTATCGTGAGATAGTTCGCAAGTGGAAGAAAAAGCTTAAAAGCGGCGGCGTTATGCTCTTTGAGATCGGTATCGGTCAGGAGGACGAAGTAATGCGGCTGATGATACAGCACGGCTTTAAGAACGTGAGATGCAGGAAAGACTTGTGCGGTGTTTACCGCTGTGTTTCGGGCATTTATGAAAAATAGTACGAAAATTTGTACAGATAGATAAATTGCGGTTACTGTACAGACAAACGGACAGTTAGTGTGATATGATATAGATACGGATAAAACACCGATAAGATAGGGAGGTCATATAAAATGGCGATAGACAAGAAGAAAAAAGAAGCCGTTAAGACGGTAGTAAAAATAACTGACGCAGAGGAAAAGAAAAAGGCTCTTGACACAGCGATAGCATATATTGAAAAGCAGTTCGGCAAGGGTGCGATCATGAAGCTTGGCGAGGCTAAGGCTATGGATATCGAGGCTATACCGACAGGCTCAATGACCCTTGATATGGCGCTTGGTATTGGAGGAGTGCCGAGAGGAAGAATTATCGAGATATACGGACCTGAGTCATCAGGTAAAACGACTGTTGCACTTCACGTTATCGCAGAAACGCAGAAAATGGGAGGCGAGGTAGCTTTTATCGACGTTGAGCATGCTCTTGACCCTGTTTATGCAGGTCAGCTTGGCGTTGATATCGACAATATGCTTGTTTCACAGCCTGACAGCGGTGAGCAGGCTTTGGAGATAGCCGAGGCTCTGGCTCGTTCCGGTGCTATCGACTGTATCGTTATCGACTCGGTTGCGGCAATGGTAACAAAATCTGAGATAGACGGCGAAATGGGCGACACTCACGTTGGTCAGCTTGCAAGACTTATGTCTCAGGCTATGAGAAAGCTCACATCTGTTATTGCAAAGTCAAATACAACGGCTATATTTATCAATCAGGTCCGTGAGAAGATAGGTGTTATGTACGGAAACCCTGAAACTACTCCAGGTGGACGTGCTTTGAAGTTCTACGCTTCTGTAAGAATAGAGGTCAGACGTGGAGAGCAGATAAAGAACGGCTCTGAGGTCATTGGTAACAGAACAAAGTGCAAGGTTGTAAAGAACAAGGTAGCACCGCCGTTCAAGGAGTGCGAGTTTGATATCATGTACGGCAAGGGTATCTCCCGTGTGGGCGAGGTGCTTGACATGGCGGTAGACCTTGATATCGTTAAGAAGGGCGGAGCTTGGTTCAGCTACAATGATATGAAGCTTGGTCAGGGACGTGACAACGCTAAGGAGTTCCTGCTGAACAATCCTGATATCATGGACGAGATAGAAGCCAAGATAAAGGAACATCAGGCGGAGCTTGTGCTTGCGGCGCAGAAAGATAAAAAGGCCAAGAAGCTTGAAGAAAAGGCTAACGCAGGTGCGGCGGCTCAGAGTGCAAATGAGGACATGGCTGCTGACAAGCCTGAAAAGAAGATACGCAAGGCGGCAAGCGACAAGTCTGTTGTGGCAAAGCCTGAGGAGGACTTCGAGGAGTTCGCACCTGTTGACATAAGCGAGCTTGGTGACTGATAAATGCTTAAAATAACGGGCGTTTCAAAATACAAGGGCAGCACATACATGATAGAGTTTGAGGAGGGCGAAACGGCTTTTCTCAACTACGAGATAGTGTCTGCCTATGGTCTGAGAGCAGGGCTTGATATGCCTGAGTCTGCTTGGGAGAAGATAGTTTTTGACAACGAGTTCAGAAAGGCTAAGGAAAGGGCTTTGTATCTCCTTGATTACAGGGACTATTCCTATGTGGAGCTTTATAAGAAGCTTGAAAAGAATTACAGCGAGGAGATATGCGACGCTGTAATGGATAAGATGCTGGAGCTTGGGACGGTCAATGACAGGCGGTATGCTCAGGGGCTTGCGAGGACTTATGTGGAAGTGCGTAAATACGGATATTACCGCGCTTATCAGCAGATGAGACAGAAAGGGCTTACGAAGCCTATAATAGAGGAAGCTCTGGAGGAATACAGCGAGGGTACATACGAGCGGCTGTATGAGCTTGTGGAGCGAAAGTATCTCAGATATCTTGACGGAGAAAAGGGTGACATAAAGGTAAAAAACGCCCTTGTGCGTTTGGGGTATTCATACGACATAATAAAAGAGGTGCTTGCTGACATAAAACAGGAGTACGGCGACGAATAAAGGAGCAAAGAATGAAAAAGATCATTTTTGCGGCGGCTATACTGAGTGCGGCGATCATGACAGGCTGTTCGCTGAGCTTTGACGGCACAGACAGCTCTCAGCCTGCGGAAAATGTTCAGGGCAGTGAGAATGCTGTGACAACGCAGGGAACTGATACGGAAAGCGAAGAAGCCGCTGACCCGCTTGAAGAGGCAAAGGACGTTGCGGCAATGTATCTTAAAGCCGCAAACGCTGAGTTTGACCAATCAATGGTTAAGCTTATGACAGACGATTATGCCGCTGACTATGAATATATGAAAAAGAACATGGGCGGCGACAATGAATACGGTGAGGACGAACAGATAAGCGGAGTAAGATATAGCTTTGACAAGGATAAGTGTGGCTTTATCGACAAGGTGAACATCTCGGAGGAGTATTCAAAGGCGGCGGAGCTTTATGTGACCATAGCTTATGACAGCTCTGAGGGAGAGGTCACGTCATCGCAGTATATTCTTATGGTGCTTGACAAGGACAATGATTGGAAAGTTTGCTTTGCAGGCTCAAAGGCACAGGCTTACGCTGACGGCATAATCACTGACGAAAACTCGGAAAAGGCTGAGTCTAACGCTCAGGCGGTATATGAGGCGGCAGAAAAGGCGGTCACGGAGCTTTCAAAAGACAAGAGCTACAAGTTTGAGTACATGAACTACATTTCCACAGAGACGGACAAGTTCATAGAAAAGATAAAGGAACAGCTTCCTGATGAGCTTAAGGATACATATTTCACTGTTTTTATTGATGAAGGAAAGCTTGATTATGTTGTTTGGTCGCAGGAAGCAGGGGCTGAGATAACGGTCACATATCCTGAGAAGAAAGACTGACGGCGCAAAAGTGCTTGACAAAATATATGGCGTGGTGTATGATATAGGTAACCACGAGATTGATTGTGTTCACAGTGACACACAAACGAAACCCCCGAAAGTTGCAGCTTTCGGGGATTTCTTTTGGGATCATGTCGGACTTACTTTCTGTATGCTTTTGACTTTGTGGAAATTTCATAAATATTTTGATTTTTGTCATACAATAGTGACTAAAAGGGCTTGACAAAACTGTGTAAAAGTGAGATAATAAGATAGATTATTGTGATACTTTATGCCGTCCGTTGGCGGTGTAGGATTGGAGATTTTTTCATGGCAACTAGAGTGGGAATGGTTTCTCTCGGATGTCCTAAAAATCAGGTGGACGCTGAGCATATGCTCTATGATCTGCGCAAAGAGGGTTTTCAGATAGTTTCTGACGCAGCCCTTTCTGATGTGGTCATTATAAATACCTGTGGATTTATCGAGTCGGCTAAACAGGAGGCTATAGACACTATACTTGAGTTCTGTACTCTCAAGCAGGAGGGCAGGATAAAGGCGGTAATAGCTACGGGCTGTCTTGCTGAAAGATACCGTGACGAAATGAAAAAGGAGATTCCTGAGCTTGACGCTGTTGTGGGAATAGGCTCTAACGGAAAAATTTGCGATATCATAAGAGAGATACTGCTGGATAAGCAGGCAGTCTGTTCTTATGGCGCAAAAACTGAGCTTTCAATGGAGGGCGGAAGAATTATTTCTACTGAGCCTTTCTATGCGTATATAAAGATAGCCGAAGGTTGCAGCAACAATTGCACTTACTGTGCTATCCCGTCTATAAGAGGAAAATACAGAAGCAGACGCATGGAGGATATCGTCAAGGAAGCCAGATGGCTGGCTGAGAACGGCGTGACGGAGCTTGTAGTTGTGGCGCAGGATACAACACGCTATGGCGAGGATATATACGGCAAGTCTATGCTTCCTGAATTGCTCACGGCACTTTGTGAGATAGACGGCTTCAAGTGGATAAGGACGCTTTATTGCTATCCTGAGAGGATAACGGACGAATTGCTGGACGTTATCGCTAAAGAGGACAAGCTTGTAAAGTATCTTGATATGCCTATACAGCACTGCGACAAGACCATACTTAAAAGAATGAACCGCCATGGGGACAGAGAGACCCTTACGGCGCTTATAAAGAAGATAAGAGAAAAGATACCGAACGTTACGCTGAGGACAACTCTTATTACAGGCTTCCCTGGGGAAACGGAAGAGCAGTTTGAAGAGCTTTGCGAGTTTGTAAAGGAAATTCGCTTTGAAAGGCTCGGCTGTTTTGCTTACTCGCCTGAGGAGGGTACGCCTGCGGAGAAGTTTGAAGATCAGGTGCCTTTAAAGGACAGAGAGCGCAGAGCGGAGATAATAATGGAAGAACAGATGATTATTTCCGACAGCCTTAATGAGGCTGCTCTCGACAGTGAAGTCGAGGTGGTTTGCGAGGGCTTTGACAGATATGCCGAGTGTTACTACGGCAGAAGTCAGGCGGACGCACCTGAGATAGACGGAAAGATATTCTTCCTGAGCGAGGATAAAGTTAGGGTCGGCGAGTATGTCAAGGTAAAAATTGACGATACTATGGATTATGACCTTATCGGCTCAAAAATGTAGATGAAAGGAACTTGATATGAACCTGCCAAATAAACTTACAGTGCTTAGAGTAATATTGATACCGTTTTTTCTGCTGTTCGTGCTGCTTTTCAAGATACCGCATCACATGGTGTTTGCGCTTATCGTGTTCGCTGCGGCTTCAATTACAGACTGGTTTGACGGTAAGATAGCAAGAAAGCACAATCTTGTTACAACATTCGGAAAGTTTCTTGACCCACTTGCAGACAAGCTTCTTGTTATGACGGCACTTATCTGCTTCACATTTGAACGTTGGATAGACCCTGTTGCAGTTGTGCTCATACTTGCAAGAGAGTTTATGGTAACGGGTCTTAGACTTGTTGTGGCAAGCGAGGGCGTTGTGGTCGCAGCAGGAATATGGGGCAAGCTGAAAACGGCTTTCACTATGGTTGCGCTTATTGCTATAATGGTTTTGCAGATCGTTAATCCTGCGGAAAAAGGCAGCCCTGATTTCACTTGGGGAACACCGATATTCCTTGTAAACGAGATACTCATATGGATAGCTGTTGTGCTGACAGTCATTTCTGGCGCAGTTTATCTTAAGGGATACTGGAAGTATATAGATTCGGGCAAATAATGTGGCCTGCCGACGTGTTGCGGCATATGATAACTTAATATATAAATGCGTATCAGCAAGAGTAGCTGTGAGGTAATTTTCAGAGAGGAGCCGTTTGGTGCAAGGCTTCAAGGACTTTCAGTGAAGTGCGGCTGACAGCAGGGAGCGAACAACGGCGAAAGCTTAGTATTCCTCTCCGTAGGGTCTGCGTTAAAGATATTGAGCTGTACAAAATTTTGTACAGAAAATCGGAGTGGGACCGTAGATCATAATCTGCCTCCGGAGTGGTGAAACGCCATTCCGGAGGTTTTTTCTTAGAAAGGGAGAGATAGATATGACGATTTTGGAAAATATAAAGCATGATATTCAGACTATAAAGGACAGAGATCCTGCGGCAACTAGCACGCTGGAGATCCTCACATATTCGGGGCTTCACGCTGTGGCTTTTTACAGGGTGTCGCACTGGTTCTATGTTCACAAGCACAAGGTCATTGCAAGATGTATCTCACAGTTTGCAAGAATGTTGACAGGTATCGAGATACACCCAGGTGCTAAGATAGGCAAGGGTCTGCTTATCGACCACGGCTCGGGTGTTGTTATAGGTGAGACCGCTGAGATAGGCGATTACTGCCTGCTGTATCAGGGCTGTACCCTTGGCGGAACAGGTAAAGACCAAGGTAAAAGACACCCGACCCTTGGAAACAATGTTATGGTAGGGTGCGGTGCAAAGGTGCTTGGACCATTCACTGTGGGGGACAATGCAAAGATAGCCGCAAATGCGGTAGTTCTTGAGCCTGTGCCTGCAAACTCAACTGCTGTGGGCGTGCCTGCAAGGATAGTTAAGCAGAACGGCAAGCGCACCTGCGACCTCGATCAGGTGCATATCCCTGATCCTGTGGCTCAGGAGCTTTGCCAGACAAGAATACAGATAGCTAAGCTGGAAAAGAGAGTGGCTGAGCTTGAAAAGATCGGAAAGAAAGAGCAGTAAAATATAAGGAAAGAGGTAAAAATAAATGAACATTTATAACACGCTTACTCACAAGATCGAAAAATTTGTACCAAACGAGCCGGGCAAGGTGTCAATGTATACCTGCGGTCCTACAGTTTATCACTATGCCCATATCGGCAATCTGAGAAGCTATATAATGGAGGACGTTTTGGAAAAGTATCTCCGCTATGACGGTTATGACGTAAAGAGAGTAATGAACATCACTGACGTTGGTCATCTTACTTCTGACGGCGATACAGGCGATGATAAAATGCTCAAGGGCGCAAAGCGTGAGCATAAGACTGTTATGGAGATCGCAAAATTCTACACTGACGCTTTCTTTGAGGACTGCAAGAAGCTAAATATTAAAAGACCTGACGTTGTTGAGCCTGCAACGGGCTGTATTGGTGATTTTATCAAGGTGATATCTGCTCTTATGGACAAGGGCTTTGCTTATGAGGCAGGTGGAAACATCTATTTTGATACTTCAAAGCTGAAAGAGTATTATGTTTTCCACAACTTTAATGAGGAAGATCTTGAGGTCGGCGTTCGTGAGGGCGTTGAGGAGGACACAAACAAGCGCAACAAGGCTGACTTTGTACTGTGGTTCACAAAGTCTAAGTTCGACGATCAGGAGCTTAAGTGGGATTCCCCTTGGGGTGTGGGCTACCCTGGCTGGCATATCGAGTGTTCATGTATCTCCATGAAGCACCTTGGCGAAAGACTTGACATTCACTGCGGAGGTATCGACAACGCTTTCCCACACCACACAAACGAGATAGCACAGTCTGAGGCTTATCTTGGTCACAAGTGGTGCAACTACTGGTTCCATATCCTGCACCTTAACACAAACAGCGGAAAGATGTCAAAGTCTAAGGGCGAGTTCCTTACTGTTTCACTGCTGGAGTCAAAGGGCTATGACCCACTGGTATACAGATTTTTCTGCTTGCAGTCACACTACAGAAAGTCACTTGTTTTCACATACGAAAACCTTGACAATGCAAAGACTGCATACAACAAGCTCACTGCAAGGATAGCACAGCTTATGGCTGACAAGAAGCCTGACGAGGTAGTGGAGCTTGAAGATTTTGAGAAGTTCAAGGGTAGCTTCAAGGCGGCACTTGATGACGATATAAACACTTCAAATGCTATCACTGTTCTGTATGACGTTCTTAAAGCTGACACTAACAATGAAACAAAGCTTGCCCTTATCGAAGATTTTGACAAGGTGCTTTCACTTGGTCTGATAGAAGCTGCAAAGAAGCTCAGTGCTGACGGTGAAGAGGATATCCCTGAGGAGGTCAAGGTGCTTGTTGAGGAGCGTAAGGCTGCAAGAAAGGCAAAGGACTTTGCTAAGGCTGACGAGCTGAGAGATAAGATAGGCGAGCTTGGCTATATCGTTGAGGAAACCAGACAGGGTACAAAGATAAAGAAAAAGTAAAGGAGCGTTAAATGAGCAAAAATAAACAGGATCTGGGTCCATACCGCAGAAAACAGTTTCAGACGTATTTTCAGTTTTCACTTATAGCAATTTGCTTTGTTATAATCTTTGTTCTCTTTTACGCTTGCACTGGCAGCAGCAAGAACGATATAGACTATACTGATGCAAAGGTGATACAGATGGACGAACCTGCCGATGACAGCCCTGTGGTGGTTTTTGAAACAAACAAGGGAACTTTCAAGGCTGTGCTTTTCCCTGATGAAGCACCGAACTATTGCAAGTTTTTCACTGGACTTGTGGAAAAGGGCTATTATGACGGCACTTATGTGAGCATGGTGCAGGACGGTGTGTATTTTATAGGCGGAACAAAGCAGGCTGACGGTCAGACAACTTCTGACACTGACACCACCACCATCGAGGCGGAGTATTCAAAAAATCTGTGGCCTTTAAAAGGTGCGCTTTGTGCATACACGCAGGAGCAAGGTCACTTGTTCAGCAAGAAGAAGGTTTCAAACAGCTATCTTCTTTTTGTTGATAACTATGACCTTACCAAGGAGGAGCAGGCGGAGCTTGACAGCAAGCTTGCAGACAGCAACAATATTCCTGAGGATATCACCGATGCTTTTGAGAAATACGGCGGTGTGCTGAATTTCTCTCAGCAGTATACTGTTTTCGGTCAGGTATATGATGGCTTGGATATTTATGACGAGATATGCGGTGCTGATGTGGCTGATTCTGAGACGCTGAAGCCTAGGGAGGACATACAATTCACAAAGGTGTATATGTCTACCTACGGAGAGAATAAAAACAGCAATGCTTTTGCAGGCAGTGCGGATAGTTCTGAGGTTTCTGAGAGTGCGGTCGACAGTGCAGACACAAGTTCGGAGATGTAATTTAATCATATCAATTAAAGCGAACGGGTGGATGCCTGTTCGCTTTTTATATTCACTGAAAATTCATTATTTATTTGTTTATTTCACTATAAATTTGTATTAAGCTCTGCTATACTACTCTTTAGAACATAAAGATTTTAACATTGCTTTCATGTGAACCAAGGCTTAAAACCAGAAGATTTTATACTTAATATAAGAATATGAAACACAAATGCTATTATATTAGACATGACGGCTTATATTGTAAATTACATTAATAACGTTAGCCGAGCCACAGTTCTTGACTTTATGAGCTTATTGTGGTAAACTTAAAACCAAGTCCATGTGTGAAAAAATTCCGGCAGTGCCTGGATCATATGTGCGTTGAGCCGAGAGTTGAGCTTGCAAGGGTATTGGACGATTTTAACGGATTTTTTTAGTAACAGAATAGGCAGGAAAGTCCTGTCTTTAAAATAGGAGGAAAATTTATGAGCGAATACAAGATCTACTCATTGCATATGGGTAAGGCAAAATGTGCTGTTGATTTGGGCGATGGCTCTGAGCGTGGAGAGTATGTAAATCAGGATTACATTCTCAACAAAATGGGCAGACCACACAGAAGCATAAGCCTTATGTACTGCTACTATCCGCTGGATAAGGAGTTCCCTGGAAGAATTTCTGAGGTAATGAAGGACGAAGATGTTTCTTTTGCATGGGATTATCCATATGATGATTATTTCACATACAAGGGCGGTCTTGAGGGCAACACAGAGGGCGAGCCTTTTACCTTCATGAGAGATGTAAGACGTCATGGACAGGACGTTACACTCACACTCACAGTTGACCCACACGTTTCAGACGAACAGCTTATCGCTATCGCAAATGACCTTAGACCTTTCGGCAGACTTCTTCTTAGAATAAACCATGAAGCTACAGGCAACTGGTTCTCATTCAACAAGAGATGCACTTATCAGGAAGTTGCTGATTTCTACTGCCGTTTCAATAAGATACTTAAGGAATATGCACCAAATGTTTCTACTATTCTTTGTATCGGTGGCATTGAAGATCTTAACAAGAAAGAGATCGAAAAGGAAGCAGAGTTTTCACAGGCTGTCAAGGAGACAGACATCTGGTCTGTTGACAAGTACATGGCTCTTCACTGGGGTTGGCCTTATGACGTTGCTGAAAGAGGCGGCACAAGCCACAGCAGAAGCAAGGTCAAGGACATATACGATATGACAAAGCGTTCTTTTGAGAGATTCAAGGAGATAAACGGCGGCGTTACAAAGCCAATGGTAATGAGCGAGTTCAACGCTGACGGTGATGTTACAGGTCCATACGATCAGGCAGCAATGGTAAAGGAATTCTGCGATATGCTCAAGGCTGACGGCGAGGACTGGTTCTCAGGCTTTACTTTCTATCAGTTCAGAGACAGAGGACGTCTTGGTCTTGAAATTCAAGACCCTAACTATGCTGACTGCGGTATCGAGCAGCCTGTTATGAAGACATACAAGGAAATTATCCACGATGATTTCTTCAAGCCTGCAATGACAAGAGGCGATGAGGTGACACTGCCATGCACGCTTCGTTGGGGCGGTTCTGAGGACGCTGAGGGTCTTGAGATCCCTCTTCACTTTGAAAAGAATCCACACTTCTGCGAGGTTACATTTGATGATGATTCAAACATCATGATGGAGATAAACGGCAAGTGGTTCTATAAGTCACCTGAGGCAAAGACGATCGACCTTATGGCAGCTTTCTTTGAGAAGCCGCTGGAGGGTGAGGCTGATCTGACTCTCAGACTTTTTGCTCCTCCTGCAAGCGGTGAGAATGACCTGTCTATTGAGGACGGACTTATGAACAGCTACACAGAGATCAAGAAGCTTCCTAATATCCGTATCAGATTCGAGCCAGTTGAGCTTTAATTTCAGACATAATTTAAGGGACGGTTTTGCCGTCCCTTTTTGTGTGATATTTCGGCTTATACAAACGAGTGTAGGTAAACGGGCGAACAGTGTTCGCCCCTACAATAAAAAGCCATTTACTGTACGAGTTTTTGTACAGCAAACGGCTTTTTTTGTTATTTATCACACGGTGCTTGTCTTGCCATTATCTGCATTGCGGCTTTAAGACCGTCAACGGCGGCGGACATTATGCCTCCTGCATAGCCTGCACCCTCGCCGCAGGGATAAAGATTTTCCACTGAGAGAGATACCATATCTGCGTTTCGGGTAATGCGAACAGGGGAGCTTGTACGGGTTTCAGGTGCGGTGAGCATTGCACCTTTATCGCCGAAGCATTTCATTTTTCGTGAGAAATTCTGCAAGCCGCCCTCCAGCATATCAGTTACGAATTTAGGAAATACATCACGAAGCTCTGTCGCCTTACAGCCAAGTGCGTAGGTGGGTGAAACTGTGCCTGCTATTTCAGGCTTGCCATCAAGAAATCCGCCAACTGTCGTGCCTGCGCCTTTATATGAGCCTGTGAGAGTATAAGCTTTTTGCTCTATAGACCGTGCGAAAGTCACTCCGTCAAGCGGGCAGTGACCAAAGTCGTCAGGGGTAACGGCCACGACAACTGCAGCGTTTGCGTTCTCACCGTCACGGGCAAACTCGCTCATGCCATTTGTGACAGTGCCTCCGCTTTCGGAAGCTGACGGCACAACTGTACCGCCTGGACACATACAAAAAGTGTAAACACCTCTGCCGTTTTTATCACGCCATGAAAGCTGATATTCACCTTTTGGAAGCAGTGGATTGCCTGCATGATCACCGTATAAGCTTTCGTCAACAGCCGCCTGCTTATGTTCTATTCTTGCGCCAACAGAGAACGGCTTAGGCTCCAGAAAGATGTTTTTGCACTGCAAAAGCTCAAAAGTATCCCTTGCGGAATGACCAATAGCAAGTATAAGGGCAGACACTTTTTCGTTCTTGTCACCTGCTGATATAGTCTGCACTTTGCCGTTGGCGATAGACAGATCAGTGAGGGCAGTGTCAAATCTTACCTCGCCCCCAAGCTCTATTATCCTTTTTCGGATAGCCGTGACGATATTTCGCAGATTGTCAGTGCCGATATGCGGCTTTGCTTTTGTGAGGATCTCTTTCGGCGCACCGAAATCCACGAAGCGTTCAAGAACATATCTGCAAAGAGGGTCTTTTATTCGTGTGGTGAGCTTGCCATCAGAAAATGTGCCTGCACCACCTTCACCGAATTGCACGTTGCAATTGGTGTTAAGCTCGCCTGTGAGCCAGAATTTCTGTACCGATGCAGTACGTTTTTCCATTGAGCTGCCACGCTCTAAAATAATCGGTCTATATCCCTGCTCGGCAAGGGCAAGCCCTGCGAACATTCCTGCTGGTCCAAAACCTGCAATGACAACTTTGCCCTCTGCTTTTTCTGTGGATATGACAGGCTTGTAAACACTGCGCTCAACATAGGTCAGGGAAGTGTTCTTCTCACAAAGCTTCTTTTCAAGGTCGGCACTGTCAAGTGTCACGAAAACTGAGTGGACAAAGTGAATGTCGTTGCGCTTTCGTGCATCAAGAGAGCTTTTGTGTATCTCGCCGTCTATGGCGTGCTTTGAGGCACTGCCTAGCTTTTTCAGAGCGGTGGAGATAACTTCCTGCTCTGTTGCGTTAAGGGGGAAACTTATTTGATTTACTATTATTGGCATATATCCTCCTGCGTTTTTACCGAAAAATCGGGACGAATAGATCGTCCCGATAAAATTCTATTAGTCTGAAACAACTATCTGTATCTCGTTTTTGCCGAAACCCCAAACGTTGTTATAGGTCGGTGAATAGATTATAGCCTCTCGAGCATAAGAACCAGAGTCAATTATGTCGCTGAGATTGACCTCAGCGTATAAGTCGCTGTCTTTAAGATTGTTTATCACATCTTCAGGACCGTAGACCTTGACGTTTGTGAGCTTTTTTGTTTCTATCTCAGTGGACTTGCCTGACGGCTTGCCCGTTGCGATGATATGGTCTGATGTTATGGTGAACTCCTTCGAGGTGTATCCCTCTGAGTCAAAGGATACACGAACGTTTTCATCGCCATTCATATTGATCTCACCTGAGTTGAGAGGGATCTTGAAGCTGAACACTTTTGCAAGGTTTATCTCTGAAAGTTTTATGGAGCCGATAGTGAGCGTTTCTGTATCTGAGTCGTCAAGATTTGGCGATACCACAGATATCTCTTCCTCGGAAAGCTTCAGTGGCAGTGAGCTGACATCAAAATTATCGGTACAATTAGAGATATCTACCTTTAGCTTTGCTGTCTTTTTCTTGTAGATAACAAAATTCACATCGACAGACTTTGTATCCTTGACTTCTATTTTAGATGGATCAACAACGTTGTCGTCATCGTCATAGAATACGATATCCTGTGTGTTGATAGTCGTGTCCTCGGATATTTTCTTTGATTTTGAGATCTGTGCCACCGCTTTGCTTATGTTGTCAAGGTCATTTTTCGGACCTTCAACTGTTATCTCGCTTGGCGATGTGGTAGTTTCTTTAAGGATATAGCCCTCCTCAGCGCTTATGAGCGGGGCTTCTGCGGTGAGTGGGATAGTCTTTGTGGTAAGTCTGTCAAACTCCACAGAAACAGTGTCAGGGTTGACAGAAACTACAGTTACCTTGTCGGTGGAATGTGATGATTTGACATCAATGTCAAGGTCGTAGGTACCCTCTTTTGTTACGTCATCAAGATTGACAGTTGCCACAAGATCTGCGGCAGTATAGCTGCCTATCTCATAGTTCATGCCCTTTATCTCAACGTCTACGGAGATATCCTTATAGTTGAGTGCGGAAAGTCCTTTTTCTTTTGCCTGCGTTCCGTCAAGTGAGAACACAACAGGAACGTTTGTTATAGTCTTATTTATTGTAGGATACTGAGTGATAGAAAGGGCGAACCATATTATTACAGCAATGATTATGGAAAGTATTCTCAGACCAAAGTCTGCACCATGGCGATTTTCCTTTTTAGCCTTTTTTACTTTTTCCATTTTGAAATCACCCTTCCTGCAAAAGAATTTTCTCTAATGGAATTAGCGTCCTTTTCAGGCAAAAGACGATTGTCCAGAAGTCTTTTCAGAGAGTCCTTTGAATATCCTCTGGTAAGCTCTCCGTTTTCGGCAACTGAGATGTTGCCTGTTTCCTCAGATACCACGACGACTATTGCGTCAGAGTTTTCGCTCATTCCGATAGCTGCACGGTGTCTTGAACCGAGTTGTTTGTTTATAAGTTCGTCTTTCTGCGGCCTTGGCAAGAAACAGCCTGCCGCAAGTATTATTCCGTCTCTGATTATTACAGCACCATCATGGAGCGGTGTATTCGGGAAGAATATGTTTCCGAATATCGCTGTTGACGGTATGCAGTTGAGTATCGTTCCTGTAGCTATCTGTTCCCCAAGCTTTGTCTTTCTCTCACAGATTATAAGCGCACCTGTTTTGGTGGAAGAAAGACTTGCGGCAGAATCACATATAGCGTCAATAGCTTTTTTCCAATGTTCGGTGTTGTCGTCAGAGTCACTTGAGCTAAAGAAATTAAAGCCACCCAGACTTGTTCGTCCAACCTTTTCAAGAACACGTCTGAGTTCAGGCTGAAACATTATGATAAGAGCAAGGAAGCCCCACTGGAAGCAGATCCTTAGCAAAAATCTGATAGTTTGCAAATTAAAGAATACTGCAAGCAGGTAGCAACCTATAAGTATAAGGATACCTTTTGTGAGCTGCTGCGCCCTTGTTTCGCGAATAAGCTTTATGCCGTGGAATATCAGAAAGGAGAGGATAGCAATATCGACAATGTCATTAAGACCTATTGATGTAAAAACGCCCCAAATAGCGTTTATAACATAAGCGATACTGTCAAGCATAGTTCACACCCTTTCGAAAATTTCTGTAAATGTAATGAAAAAAACAAAACAAATACAGATGATTTTATATATATTAATAGTATATCATATTTTTTCGCAAAGTACAAGGGTTGAACAAGATTTTTTTAATAAAAAGCGGACCTTTTTCAGCCCACTTCTGTATTAGCTCTCTTTTGGCAGATAAAACCTTCCTGAGAGTTTTTGTGTTTTTACTTCGTTTATGAAGGCTTTCGGATCGGCTTCTTTTACAGCGTGTATGACCTTTTTGGTCTGTGCCGCTGATACTACTGAATAGACGATCTGTCTTTCGCAGTGTTCATAAGACCCCTCGCCGTCAAGTATGGTTGCGCCATGCTGACTCACTGCATAAATAGCGTCTGCTATCTCTTTGGGCTTGTTTGTTACGATAAGCAAGGTGCTTTGCTGGAATTTTTTGTAGAGCATATGCAAAACGGTTGTTGAAGCATATTGAAAGATGATAGAATACAGTGCTTTGTCCCAGCCGAACATAAAGCCTGCAACGCACAATATGACCGCATTGAAGCCAAGTATAACATTGAAGGTGTCCATATTGCTTTTCTCTGAAAGATAAATGGATATAAAGTCTGTTCCACCTGATGTTGCGCCACGATTAAGGCAGAGGCTAATGGCAACGCCGTTTATCATTCCTCCAAAGATGCTTATGAGAAGCACGTCCTGGGTGATTATGTGATTGGGGATAAGGTCGGTGAAAAAGCTGTTGAGCAGTATCATCACACAGGAAAAAGCCGTGAACTTTTTGCCGATAAATCTGAAACCGATATACACGGGGATTATGTTCAGAGTTATGTTTATGATGCTGAACGGAAGCATTATGCCTGCAAGCTGTTTCACTGCACGCTGTATGAGTATGGACATTCCTGTCATTCCGCCTGGGTAAAGACCGCCTGTGTTTACAAAGGTCTTTGTGTTTAGCGCCATCAGAAAGGCGGCGACAGTCACGGCGATAATTGTAAAAATGTCTTTTCTGATATCTTTTTTCATGGCTTTGCCACTCCTTTCATATGTCAGCAATTATTCTCCTTTAAGTTCGGCGAATTTTTTCTGCATGGTGGGATTGTTTTTGGTAAGACTTTTGATAGTCAGTGCGTCAGCCTTTTTGTTTGCAAGACGCAGATTGTTTTCAGAGGAGATAAGGTTCTCCTTTATCTTTGTAAGATGAGTGATAGATTTGTCTATCTCGGTGATAGCTTCGCCAAAACGTCTGCTTGCAAGTTCATAGTTTCGGGCAAAGCCCTCCTTGAAAGTGTTGATGTTTTGCTCAAACATTGTGATGTCGATATTCTCGTTGCGTACCTTTTCAAGCTCTTCCTTATAGGAAAGGGTATTCATGGCGGCATTTCTCAGTATGGTGATTATCGGTATAAAGCACTGAGGTCTGACTACATACATTTTATCATAAGCATATGAAACATCTGTGATGCCTGCGTTATAAAGCTCGCTGTCGCTTTCCAAAAGCGAAACAAGTACAGCGTATTCACATTTTTTCTCACGCCTGTCCTTGTCAAGCTCTTTGAAGAAATGCTCGTTCTTTTTCTTGGTGGAGGTGGTGTCCTGCTCGTTTTTCATTTCAAACATTATGGATATTATCTCTACACCGTTTTCATCACATTCACGGTAGATAAAGTCGCCCTTGCTTCCTGAGCTTGCGTCGTTATCCTTGTCAAAATAAGCGTTTCTGAATGCGGTAGCTCTTATCTTGTTGAACTCGTTCATGCAGTGCTGTTCAAGGCTCTCGCCCACCATTTTTGTAGACAGACGGCTTTTTAGGTCTTTGTAGTATGCGATAGCTTCGTCCTTACTTTTTATCTGTGCATTAAGCTCTGCAATAGTGGAATTTTTCTCACTTTCCACTTTTGAAAGTGCAGTGGTAAGCTCCAAAGCCTTTTCAGTATCCTTATTTTTGATATCCGTTTCAAGACGTGTTATCTCCGCTTTATATTCATTTTCTGACTTTTGCATTTGCAGAGTATGCTCAGAATTGAGCTGCTGTATCTGCATATCACGCTGAGATATCTCCTGCCTGAGCTTGTCTTTTTCGCTGTTGAATTGTGACCTTGCTTTCTCCACAGCCATTGATATGGCAAGTTCTTTTTCTGTGGTCATAGATTTGGTCTGAGCAGTAAGCTGTGCGATAAGCTTTTCGTTTTGACTTATCTGCTCCTTTAGCTGTTCAAGCGTTTTTTCATACTCGGCTCTTGTGCTCTCCTGCGCCTTTGTGACAGCAAGCGTCTTTTCACTCTCACCGTTAGCCGCAGCCGCTTTCAGCTTTTGTATCTCCATATCCTTATCATTGACAGCCTTTGTATACTTGCTGTCAAAATCAAGCTTAGCAAGCTTCAAAGCCTTGTCTTTTTCATCAGCCACACGCTTGTCAAGCTCTTTATCAAACTCAGCCGTTTTTACCTGTGCCACGATAGCCGCATAGCCCTGTTCATCAACTTTGAATACCTCTCCGCAGTGGGGACATTTTATTTCAGACATTTTATGTACCTCCGATTTCTTATTTTTTCTTTAATATGATTATACCATATTTTATTCTCCTATACAAGAAATGAAGAAGATTTTTTTACGACAAAAAAGCAGGAACGTAAAAATCACGCTCCTGCCAATTTATTAAAAAGCCAAAAGTTAGCGAGCGGCACAAAGGTCGCCCATACATAAAATAGTTACGTCATTTGTAGGGGACGGCGCCCTCGACGTCCCGCTTGCTCGGCTTTTCAGCACTCTCAGCAGGAAAGTAAAAAATCACGCTCCTACGAAAATTTAGCCGAGTATTTTCTTTATATCTTCCTCTGGTGTGCTGATAGGAGTAAGCTGGAACTTATCGACCAATACGTCAAGCACGCCCTTTGAAACGAATGCAGGGAGGGTCGGCCCGAGGTAGATGTTCTTTATGCCCAATGAAAGCAGGGTAAGAAGTATGCACACTGCCTTTTGCTCATACCATGAAAGCACAAGTGTCAGCGGCAGATCGTTCACGCCGCAGTCGAACGCCTCGGCAAGTGCAAGGGCTATCTTTATGGCTGAGTATGCGTCATTGCACTGTCCGCAGTCAAGTATCCTTGGTATGCCGTCGATAGTGCCAAGATCCATATCGTTTATGCGGTATTTTCCGCAGGCAAGGGTTAGGATAAGGCTGTCAGGCGGCGTGAGCCTTGCGAAGTCGGAATAGTAACTTCTGCTCGGTGACGCACCGTCACAGCCGCCTATGAGGAAGAAGTGCTTTATCCTGCCCTCTTTCACAAGGCTTATTATCTTTTTGGCATTTGACAGCACTGCGTTGTGTGCAAAGCCTGTTGTTACTGTGTGACCGCCGTTCATGCCTGTCATTTCTCTGTCCTCATCATAGCCGCCGCACTCAATGGCTTTTTCTATAACAGGCGTAAAATCCTTGTCGTCGCCAATGTGCACAAGCTCAGGATACGACACGATAGAGGTGGTGAAAACTCTGTCGCAGTAGCTTTGACGGACAGGCATTATGCAGTTTGTTGTGAAAAGTATCGGTGCGAGGATATTGTGAAATTCCGTCTGCTGATTTTGCCAGCCTGTGCCGAAATTGCCCTTTAGCTGCGGATAGGCTTTGAGCTTTGGATAACCATGGGCAGGGAGCATTTCACTGTGAGTGTAGATATTCACTCCTTTATCTTTGGTCTGCTCAAGTAGAAGTTTCATATCGTGCAGGTCATGACCGCTCACGACGATAAAAGGCCCTTTTTCAATGGTCAGTGGAATTTCTGTAGGGACAGGGTCGCCGTATGCGTCAGTGTTTGCGGCATCGAGAAGTGCCATACATTTCAGGTTCACATTGCCTGTTTCAAGCACCAGCCCCAACAGCTTTTCAGGGTCGTTCTCACTGCCTATGGCACGCAGAGCCTTGTAGAAAAAGCTTGTCACCTCGCTGTCAGTTTTGCCAAGTGCCTGTGCGTGATAAGCATACGCCGCCATACCCTTTATTCCGAAGAGGATAAGTGATTTCAGCGAGCGGATATCCTCATGATCGTTCCACAGTTTTTTCATGTCATAGTCATCAAACTTCTGAGAGTTGATGCGGTTTCGCTCAATGTGTATCTCCTCTGTGAGCTGTTTTATGGTGACATTATTGAAGTTCACGTTCGTGATAGTCGTAAAAAGCCCTTTGAGTATGAGCATATCTGTTTTTTCAGTTGACGAGCCATTTTCTGCGGCGTTTGCAAGGGCGATAAGTGCGCCGATAAGCTCGTCTTGATAAACTGCTGTGTCGGCTTTTTTGCCGCATACGCCTACTTTTCCGTCACAGCCTGTGTTGTGTGCAGTCTGCTGACACTGGAAACAAAACATATCTTTCACTGGTAAGACCTCCGTATATTTGTGATAGGTCTATTATGTACCGATATGTGAAATTTATTCCTGAGTTTTATGAGAAAAACAGCCTTACTGCAAGTGCAGAGAACACAAATCCCATGGCATCGGAAAGGCACGCCGCTGCAAAAACAGAAGGGTAAGCTTTTTGTTTTATGGCTGAAAAATATACTGCTATGGTGTAGAATGTGGTTTCCGTCGAGCCCATTAAAACGCTTGCCACACGTCCGCTGTAGCTGTCAGGGGAAACGCTTGAAAGAATGGTTTCAAGGCAGGCGAGTGCGCCGCTGCCTGAAATGGGTCTGACTATGGCAAGGGGTATGCACTCTTCTGGAAAGCCCAGAAAAGTGGTGACAGGTCGGAGCAGTTTTGCTATAATATCAGCCGCACCTGATGATGTGAACATTCCCACTGCTGTCATAAGCAGAATGAGCATTGGTATCAGCCCCACGGCGATTTTGAGGTTTTCAGTCGCACCCTCGCAGAACACATTCACTATATCCACCTTTTTCACAAGTCCATAGCAAAGTATAAAAACCATAAGCGCAGGCACGAAAATGTCACCGAAATTCATGGCGTTCGTCCTTTCTGAGGTTGAGGGCATAGACCATAAGACAGCCTGCGGTCACGGAGATAAGGGAGGAGAAAATGATAGCAGGCGTTACGTCAAAGGGGGATACTGCACCGTGTTCAAGGCGCATTGCCGCAATGGTGGAGGGTATAAGCTGAATAGAAGCCGTGTTAAGCACCACAAGCATAGAAATGCACTTCTTTCGTGCAGCAGGCGGAAGCTTCTGCATGGCTTTCACTGTGGCTAAGCCTGAGGGTGTGGCGGCATTGCCTAATCCTAAAAGGTTTGCGGTCAGGTTCATTGTCACGGCATTCATGACCTCGGGGCAGTGTGCGGCATCTCTGAATAGTAACTTTGTGACAGGGGATAGCATACGGGCAATGACCGCTGTTATGCCAGCCTTTTCACATATCTTCATAAGTCCGCCCCAAAGACACATCGAGCCACTCAGGTATATGACAAGCTCCACCGCTTTGTTACAGCCTTCAAGAGAAGCCACTGATACTGCTGTCATGTCGCCTTTAAGAAAACCGCATAACAAGGCAGATAGGGACAATATCACAATTATTACGCTTAATATAATTAACACTCCTTTCGGCTAGTATTCATATCAAGTTAATATATAAAAAACTTTGACAATAAGTGTGAAATTTTGGTGATAACGCTTGACAAATGTAATTATGTTTGTTATAATATGTTTATCATAAGATTTATGTTAAATGAAATACTATTTTTGTGTTTCAAATTAATTTAAAGGGGATTGATTTTATGAAATCTACAGGAATTGTAAGAAAAGTTGACGAGCTTGGAAGAATAGTTCTTCCTATCGAGCTCAGAAGAACCTACGACCTTGCTGTTAAGGACGCTATCGAGATCTATACAGATGATGACAAGATCATTCTGAAGAAGTTCCAGAGAACTTGTATCTTCTGCGGAAGCGGTGAAGAGTGCGTTGAATACAAGGGCAAGACAATTTGTGCAGCTTGTATGGCAGAGCTCAAGGGCGAGAACAAGTAATTACATATTTGTAGTAATATTATGAAACAGACAGGACGGACATGAAAGTGTTTGTCCTGTTTTTATTTTATGTGATAGAAAAAGCGTGTATGCAAAAAAACATACACGCTTTTTTTTACAATATTAGTTTTTTGAAATCATCTTCGCTGCCATTAAATACCGTCATGTGGAGATATTCGCCGCTTTCATAGAATGAGAATTTTACACGGTTGGTATAAGTCCAAAACGTCCAATCCATATCCTCGTCAGGCTTTGAAAACAGGCTCTCATACCATATCTTGTCCTTGTTAAATCTGCTGTCTGAAGCAACGATGTTTTTGTACGTCCGTTCTGTGCAGTATATGACAGGTCTTACGCCGTATTGCTTTTCTATCCTGTCGCAGAAGTCTGCAAGGTTATCTGCGGCTTCGTAATAGTCAGGTGGCAGAAGTCTGTAAAGTCCTCTCAGTCTTACCTCCACTGCAGGGATAAGCCTGCCGCTAAGATCCTCGCCCACAGCATTTATGAAATGCTCTGCCTGCTTAGTGCCGTCAGTATCAAGCTCAAGCACATGATATGCTCCCACTGATATATCAGTGTCCTTTGAGCCGTTCCAGTTGTCACGGAACGCACCGTCCTCAAAGGTAGTGCCTTTGGTGGCTCTTATATAGGCGGTCTGGATATTCTGCTTAGCAAAACTCTTCCAGCGTATCTCGCCCATTGACTCTGTTACAACAGGTCCTCTTATTGGATAGTCACGCTTTTTCGGCTCATTGAACCACAGTCTGCCTGTATACAAAAGCACCGCAAGGTTTATCACAAGCACAACTGCACACAGTATTATCAGCCGTTTTACGAGCTTTTTCAGAAATCTGTGACGCGGCTTTTCTTCCTCGTAGACCTCGTAATTTGTGTAGTTTGAAAGGTCACGATCGTCATATTCGCTGTCTATTTTGTTTATAGCTTCCTTGTCAAGCTTGAATTTCTTGCTGCGTTTCATTAGCAGTATCCTCTCGGTTAAATTCCTCAGAATTTGCGATAAGCTCCGCAAAGGTATATGTGTCAAGCTTGTTCCTTACCATTTCAGATATCTCGTTAAAAGCCTTCTGATAACAGCAGATACCGTCTGCACCTCTGTTGCAGGTGCAGTCTGGGGAAAGACATCTTGAAAAATAATATGTACCCTCTATGGCTTCAAGAACGTCTTTCAAGGTAAGCTGTGCAGGGTCTTTATTTATGATATAGCCCCCCTGCGTGCCTTTATATGACTTCACTATATCAGCCGCAACAAGTTTTCTCAGTATCTTCAGCGCAAATCGAAGTGTAACGCAGGCATCATTGGAAATGGTTTTTGCGTCCATTTTGTCTTTTTCGCGGCATAGAACGGATACTATTCTTACTGCGTAATCCGCCTCAAGTGTTATAAACATTTATTTCCTCCGAAACTTAGTCAAGATAATCTCTTACCTTGTTGCTCCTGTTAGGGTGACGGAGCTTTCTGAGAGCCTTTGCCTCTATCTGACGTATTCTCTCACGGGTAACGTTGAACTGCTGACCTACTTCTTCAAGAGTTCTTGAACGTCCGTCCTCAAGACCGAAACGCAGTCTGAGCACCTTTTCTTCTCTCTCTGTAAGAGTGGAAAGCACCTGATTTATCTGCTCTTTAAGAAGCACAAGTGAAGCGGCTTCTGCCGGAGCCGGAGCGTCATCATCAGGGATAAAGTCGCCAAGATGTGAGTCCTCCTCCTCACCGATAGGTGTTTCAAGAGAAACAGGGTCCTGAGCGATACGCATTATCTCTCTTACTCTTTCAACGCTCATATCAAGCTCTTTTGCTATTTCCTCAGGTGACGGATCATGACCGTTCTTGTGGAGAAGCTGTGAGGATACTTTCTTTACCTTTGTGATAGTTTCTACCATGTGTACAGGTATTCTGATAGTTCTTGCCTGATCGGCGATCGCTCTTGTTATAGCCTGTCTTATCCACCATGTGGCATATGTGGAGAATTTGAAGCCCTTTGTATAGTCGAATTTTTCAACGGCTTTGATAAGACCCATGTTGCCTTCCTGGATAAGGTCAAGGAAGCTCATTCCTCTGCCCACATATTTCTTTGCGATAGAAACAACAAGTCTGAGGTTTGCTTCTGCCAGTCTTTTTCTTGCTTTTTTAGCGTCCTTTTCATTGCCGCTAGACATCTTTTCTGCAAGCTGTATCTCCTCCTCGGAGGTAAGAAGCGGCACTCTGCCTATTTCCTTAAGGTAGATCTTGACCGGGTCGTCGATAGCGATCCCGTCGGTTGAAAGGGAAATATCAACGCCGTCCTGATCCAGATCGTCTTCTGGGTTTACCATGTCAAGGCTGTCGTCGGTGATGATATCATCAATTATCTCAATATTATTTGCGGCACAGCTATCATAGAAGCTGTCCATTTGCTCGACGTCATAGTCGAGCTTTTCAAGAGCGTCAGTTATCTCTTTTGTAGTGAGCTTGCCTGTAGTTTTGCCGTGTTCCATAAGGTTATCAAGTATCTGTTTCTTGTCTGTCATTTCAAACACTCCAATCTCAATTTTTACATCGGTTGATCTTTGCTAATTTTTTTTGCGCATTTCTTCAAACTTTTTGAAGAAGTCATCGTCGGATATATCCTCCTGTTTCTCCTTAGGCTTGTAGTTTAAAAGCACATTTATATAATCCTCAGCGACCTTGGCGTCAATGCCCAGTTCGCTGTATTTTTCCAGTATCTCCGTTATCTTACCCACTTCCTCGGGTGAAAATTCACCATTAAAAGATGATACAGAGCAATCCTGCAGATCGGTTATCTTGCTCGTCAGGCTTTCGTAAACACGCCTATTGAAGCTGGTAACGAATTTGTCGGGCGGAAGCCTTTTGAGAACATCTCCGCAGGCGTCATGATTATTGTAGAGATAATATATGATACCCGCTTCGGCGGCGGATTCTCGTCTGTGTTCATTGGCTTCGGGGTTTATGGTGTCACGCTTGTCAGCGAAGGTTATAGTGCGAGTCCATTCCTTTTTGCTATACTGATAGCGACGGTTTTTAAGTATAGCATTAAGTTCTGCATTGACAGTTGTGATGCTCACATTCTGTTCAGCCGCCACCTTTTTTGCGTATATCTCACGCTCAGTAGGGGAGCTTATATCAGCAAGGACTTTATAGGCTTTTTTGAGATAGTCTATCCTGCCTATATCAGTGTCCATATCAATGCCGTCTTTGCATTTTTCTAGCTCAAACTCTATTGCACCGTCTGATTTTTTCAGCAAATGGCGAAAGTGGTCTGCTCCGAATTTGTTTATGTACTCATCAGGGTCTTTTGCACCGTTCATTTTTATAACGGTGGTCTTAAGGCCAGTTTCACCTAGAATTTTTATTGCTCTCGTTGTGGCTTTCTGACCTGCGCCATCTGCGTCATAGCATATGACAACGTTGTCTGCATAGTTGGATATTATCTTCGCCTGCTCAGGGGTGAGCGCAGTTCCGCAGGAAGCTACGGCATTCTCAAAGCCTGCCTGATTAAGGGAAATTACGTCAAGGTTACCCTCGCACAGAAGAATGGTCTTATCTTTCACTGCGGCGTTTTTGGCGAAGTTCATGGAGAAAAGAAATCTGTTTTTTGAATACACAAGGGTATCTTTTGAGTTAAGGTATTTTCTCTTATCGTCAGGTGTGAGCGCTCTTCCGCCAAAGCCCACTATATGACCTGCAAGGTCGATAAAAGGGAACATTGCACGATTTACGAAGAAATCGAACGTATTTCGGGTATTCTTCTGTGAACGTGAGATAAGCGAGCCTTGCTCCAATTCTTCCTCGGTGAAGCCCTCGGAGAGCATATAGCTTTTCAAAGCAGACCAACTGTTTGGAGCAAAGCCCATGCCATATTTCTTTATGGTTTCAATACTGAGCTTACGTTTGTTTATAAGATAGTCAAGACATTCCTTGCCCTGTGGTGTCTTTAGCTGATGATAGAAAAACCTTGCGGCTGTTTTATTCATTTCATAGAAGCGCTTTCTGGTATCGGTGCGCTTGCTGTCATAGCCGTTATCCTCCGGAAGCGGCACTCCGCCACGTTCTGCAAGGAGCTTGACAGCTTCCCAATAGTCCAGATTATTGTACTTCATTGTAAAAGTGATAACATCTCCGCCTGCTCCGCAGCCAAAGCAGTGAAAATACTCTTTGTCAGGGTGAATATGGCAGGACGGGGTTTTTTCGTTGTGAAAAGGGCAGAGGCAAACATAATCTCTGCCTGTTCTTTTGAGGGTGACGTAGCTGCTCATGACCTCTGCGATAGGGTTGGCAGCTTTAAGTCTTTCTATAAAATCTATAGGCAGCGGCAAATTTCTTCCTCCTTGGGTATGCGCTAATACTTTGTCCACCCCAATGGGATAAACAGATTTTTAAAGGTCTCAATGGCAAAGCCGTCTGTCATGCCTGATATGTAATCGCAGATAGCACGGTCAATTCCGAACTGATAGGCGAGATTCATATAAAAGGCAGGCAGCTTTTCGATATGATGAACATAGTAGTCATAGAGCTTTGCTATCATGTCTTTAGCCTTGACTTCTTCTGATTTGCACTTTGGATTTGTGTACACAAAGTCAAACATAAATCTATGCAGTGCAGTGTAGGCGTCACTCACTTCGTCGTCCATATGCAGGCTTTCGGCTCCGCCCTTGATAAGCGAGGTCACAAGAGTGGTTATCCTCTTAGACTTGGATCCGCCAAGAACCTTTGTGATATTTTTCGGGATATCCTCCTCGGTCATAATGCCTGCACGAACGGAATCGTCGATATCGTGATTTATATAGGCGATAACGTCTGCAAATCGCACAACATAGCCCTCTTTCGTGTCGGCTGTCATGTTAGTGTGCTTTAATATTCCGTCACGGACTTCTTCTGTGAGGTCAAGACCCTTGCCGTCTTTTTCCAAAATATCCACTACACGCAGGCTTTGCTCATAGTGGTGAAAGCCGTCAGGGTTAAGCTCGTTGAGAGCCCTTTCTCCTGCATGACCAAAAGGCGTATGACCAAGGTCATGACCCAGTGCGATAGCTTCGGTGAGATCTTCGTTGAGCCGCAAAGCCCGTGAGATAGTTCGTGCGATCTGACTTACTTCGAGGGTATGAGTAAGTCGTGTTCTATAATGGTCGCCGGCAGGGGACAGATAGACCTGAGTTTTATGCTTCAGCCGTCTGAAAGAGTTGCAGTGAAGTATCCTGTCACGGTCACGCTGGAAACACGTCCTCAGCGGACAAGGTTCGCAAGGCTTTTTACGCCCTTTTGAATCAACAGACAAGCAGGCGTTTTCGCTCAGAAATTGTTTTTCAAACAACTCGGTTTGTTCTCTCGGCAGCACAAAAATTCCCCCTTACAGTATATAAAACATACTAACTCTATATAATATATACTATAATAGTTCAAAAAAGCCTTTATTTTTACATAAAGGCTGAATGTTTTTGTATAATCGCACAAATTTCATGCAAAATCAGCGAGAAGATTTGTTTCTTCTGACAATTCAAGCTTGCCGCAGGATATATCCGTAAGCTGTTTTTTCAGCTTGTCTGATAATTCAGACTTCACAAGAAACGCAAGATCTACAGAATCGGCAAAGTCCTCTTTTTCCATTATCACGCCATATTCAGGCAGCGCATAGCTGACCTTGCCATAAAGTGTATAGTCGCAGGAAAAGGATATTCTTGAACACTCACACATTTTCATTTTTCTTGCAGCGTTCACCGCCATTGAACAACCCTGAGAATAGGCTCTTGTAAGACCGCTTGCCCCCAAAAGTATTCCACCGAAATATCGTGTCACCACCACACAAACGTCTGTAAGCCCAGATTTGTTTATTACATCAAGCACAGGCACTCCGCCTGTACCCTGCGGCTCACCGTCGTCGCTGTATCGTGAAACGTTACCCTCTCTCACCACATAGGCATAGACGTTGTGCCTAGCCTTGCGGTTTTCGGCTTTTATCCTGTTTATAAATGCGACAGCCTCATCAGCGGTGCTGACAGGTGCGATATGCCCGATAAATTCGGACTTTTTCTCCGTAAAGCTCGCCTGAGCTTCCTCATAGATTGTTGTATATCCCATTTGGTTTCCTCATATAAAAGAAAAAAGGAACGGAATTATCCGTTCCCTTTGAAAATTAGTCAAGATTAAATCTCTTCTTGAATCTGTCAACACGTCCGCCTGTATCTACGAGCTTCTGCTTACCTGTGTAGAATGGGTGGCACTTAGAACAAATTTCAACCTTGATATCCTTCTTTGTAGAACGAGTATGGATAACATTACCGCAAGCGCAAGTAATTGTTGTTTCCTCATACTTTGGGTGAATTCCTTCTCTCATTTGACTTCCTCCTTCCAAACTAAAATTATGACTCATAGAAGCCCATCATTTCAGTTTAGACAGTAGTTCTATGTAGTATTTATCAATATGCTGAACAAATCAGCTTTATTATTATACCATTATATACGTCACTTGTCAAGCACTTAACACTTTTTTTACAATTATCCTGCTCATTTCGACAAACAAAAAGGCAACCCATCGGCTGCCCTTTGCTTGTGTAAAAATTTTGGAGAGGATGAAACGAGCTAAGAGTTTGATCTTAGTGTTTACATTCTTTTTTCTTTCTCTGTTCTACATTACATATTATAGCCTTTAGGGGCTGTAACTTCAAGAACAGACAAGTTACATTTCACTACAATACTGTTACAAATTATTTCAATTTGTAACTTTAAAATAACCTTAAATTTTCCTCAAAGCAGGCTTGTTATTCGTGGTCAACTCCGTATGCTGCACGGTATTCCAGCATTTTGTCAAGATACTCTTTGCCCTCAACAACGCCGTCCTGAATAGACTTGATGATATCGTTGATGTTTACGATAGAGTATACCTTTACGCCAAAGTCTTTATAAGCCTGTTCAACAGCTGAAAGGTCGGTATCCAGTGCCTTTTCCATTCTGTCAACTGTTATCACCATGCCTGTTACGTTTACGTCTGCGGCACTTTTGAGCTTTGGCATTGACTCTCTGAGAGCCTTTCCTGATGTCATAACATCGTCGATGATTATTACCTTTTCTCCGTCTGCAAGCTTCTTTCCAACGAACATTCCGCCCTCGCCATGGTCTTTAGCTTCCTTTCTGTCAAAGCAGTAAGAAACGTTGATGCCATACTTTGTTGCAAGCGCGATAACGGCTGAAACAGCAAGAGGGATACCCTTATATGCAGGTCCGAAAAGTGTTTCAACAGGTATTTTGTTGTCAGCTATGCAATCAGCGTAAAATCCGCCCAGCTTTGCAAGCTGTTCGCCTGTTTTATAGTTTCCGCAGTTGATGAAATACGGAGCTTTTCTGCCACTCTTGAGTGTGAAGTCGCCAAATGTGAGAACTCCGCTGTCTACCATAAATTTTATAAATTCTTCCTTGTAGGTCATATTGAACTTCCTTTCAATTATGTTACTTTGATTATACCACATTTTTCACGGCTTTGCAAGGCTTTTTTGTCTGCCGAACATAAGTCCGTGAGAGCCTGTGGCAAGGCAGAAAACGCCGTGTTCACGCATATCTCCGCATATTGAGTGTATAACGCCGTATTGCTGTCTATCGGTATTTATACGTGCGAAGCTTTCGCCCAGATCATCAGAAATAAAAAAGCCGTATTTGCCTCTGATATTTCCTGTGACATACATTGCAGGAGTTTCTTCAAGCCCTTTTCCAAAGCCTATGCAGTTTATCCTGTCATCAGGGAGAATATCACTTATACCCACGCTGTCACTCTTTATCTCAAAGCGGTAAAGTCCTTTTATGCCGTTTGCAAGCCAGAATACTCCGCTTTTATCTGGCTGTCTTGAAAGCTGATAGTGAGCGTATCGTGGACACTTTATGTCCGTTTTTATGGACACTTCTCTGAAAGTTGCACCTTTGTCACGGCTGATGTAAAGCCCCAGATTTTCTCGTTCAGCTATGGCGAAGAAAAGATCGCTGTTGTAATAGTCTGAGAAAATTTTTACGTTGTGTTCATCTGCTGAGTTTCCACTGCTGTCCGTAAAAATGGACTTTTGCCATGTTTTTCCCTCATCGTCGGTATAGCAGACAGCCTTGTTAGAAAAGCCTCTGCCGCCTGCAACAGCCCACATTATGCGTTTGCCGTCGGCAGATATCGCTGTCCAACCTGAGTCTACATTAGGCTTTTCGATGTTGTCAAGCTTTTGGTCTATAAACTCAGAAAGCCCACGGGACATGGGAAGTCTTTCCCACGTTGAACCGCAATCTTTGGATAAGATCAGACCACCTTTTGTTTTGCCCGTCCAGTTGCCACGGGGAGTTGCGACGATGTATTCGGGTCTTTGAAGGGTGAAGTCTGCGTTTAGGCAGGTGATGTAGCGGTCGCCATTTTCGTTAGCAAAGGAGTTTTCACACTCGCTGTCGTAATCTTCAAAGGCAAAGCCACCAAGGTCGCCAATGATATCTATAATGCGATTCCTGCCATGGGGAGTGGTGTATACATTAAGGTGAACAGTTTCCTCGATGCCCTCGCAGAATGGTTTGACAAGCATATCTCCGCTTGCAAGACCTGTTATCATGAACAGACCTGTTCCTGTGTTGAACAAGGCTGTGTCGCTGTCAAAAGGAGAAAGCTTTATGTCGCTTATCCAGTGGACACAGTTTCCGCCGCCGTTGTATGAAGGCTTCATGTATGGGATATTCCAATCGAAGCGGCTATATTCAAGCCTATTCATTATTATCTGCCAGTTTTCGCCGTTGTCGGTGCTTGTATAGATCATATCTCCGCCATTTTTTCGGCAGACAGTTGATAGCAAAAGCATTTTGCCGTTGGAACATATTCCGCTGTAGCCGCATGGGATATGGTCCTCGGGGGTGATGTCTTTGTCAAAAACAGTCACTCCATTTTCGATGCGGTATCTGCATACCTTGCCACCTGAAAGCGAGCCTGTGTCGCAAGCATAAGCACCCATGCCACCGTAGAATACTTCTCCGCTTGAAGCAAAAGTGATGTATATATATCTGCTGTCGCTGGTGATACGCTGTGGCACGAAGCCATAATATGAGGAGTTTTCGTATTTCACGGGGTCGGGGGCGGTGAGGGGAACGAAGCTTTTCAAGCCGTCTGTGGAGCAATACAGAGTGTGACCTCTTGTTACACCGTCATGGGAGTTTGCTTCACCTGAACAGCCTGCGATAAAAAGTTTGCCCTCACTGTCTGACCATATAAGCGAGATGTTTTTCTCACCAAACAGGTCTATGCTTTGCCAGCTTTCGCCCATATCCTCAGAATAGATAATTCCTGCGGTCTGAGAGCCGAAATACAGCCTGCCGTTTTTGTAAATAAGTCTGTCGCCTGTGGCTCTGCCAACTTCGTTTCCGTGAACGCTGCATGGCAGTGTCTTTTGTATTATATTTTCTCCCTTGTCATCAGATATGCAGATATAATTTGAGCGTTTATCTACGCAGGTGAAAAACAGCTTATTTGGGTCGTTTTCGTCAAGGACTATTGCAAGGGGATAGGTCTGAGCAGGGTCGTCTGCGGTAACTTTGTCTGCCAGATACACCCAAGTTTGTTTATCAAAGTCATAGCGGTAGATACCGCCTATGTCAGTGCGGATATACAGCGTTCTGCTGTCGGTGGGGTGAAAAGTGATACCTGTCACAAAGCCGCCTCCGCCTATTTTCAGATTGCCATATTCGTATTTGACAGGTGAAAGAATTTTCATATATTTCTCCGTTACCATTCGATAGTAGAAACGTCAACAGGATCTTTGTTTATCTCAACTTTATCTACCTTGCTGTTTTTTACGGTTATAACTCTGTCAGCCATTGGTGCGATTGCAGAGTTGTGGGTGATGACTATAACTGTCACACCGTCATTTCGGCAGGTATCCTGCAAAAGTCTGAGGATATTTTTACCTGTGTTGTAATCAAGAGCGCCCGTTGGTTCGTCGCAAAGAAGAAGCTTAGGATTTTTCGCCAATGCTCGCGCGATAGAAACACGCTGCTGCTCGCCGCCTGAAAGCTGGGAGGGAAAGTTGTTCATTCTGTCCTCAAGTCCCACTTTTTTCAGCACTTCTTCAGGCTTTGAGGCATGTGCGCATATCTGTGTGGCAAGCTCTACATTTTCCTTAGCAGTAAGATTATTCACTAGGTTATAGAATTGAAAAACAAAGCCTATGTCATATCTGCGGTATGTTGTGAGCTGCTTTTTATTAAAAGTGGCAATGTCCTTGCCGTCAACAAGGATCTTGCCCTCATCGCAGGTATCCATGCCGCCGAGCATATTAAGTATAGTAGTTTTTCCTGCACCGCTTGCGCCTACTATAACAGCAAATTCGCCCTTTTCTATCTCAAATGAAACACCGTCTGCGGCATTTATGGTTATCTCGCCCATTTTGTATCTTTTATAAACGTTCTCGAATTTTACAAAGCTCATAGTCTGCACCCCCATATTGTCTTTACGTTATTGTATCACAATAATATGAACATTTCAAGGGCTTTTGCTACTTGAAATGGTGGAAGTGATATGTTATAATTGTATCTGAAATAGGCGTGAGCCTCACATTTTGACAAGGAGAGATATAAATGGAATTTCAGAAGCTTATTGAAAGCAGAAGAAGCATAAGAAAATATGACGGCAGTAAAAAGGTAACAAAAGAGCAGATAGAAACGCTTATAGCTGCCGCAACAGAAGCACCATCGTGGAAAAACTCTGAAACTGCAAGGTATTACTGCGTTCTCAGCGACGAGATGACAAAGAGGGTAAGAGAGGAGTGCTTGCCTGGATTTAACAGAGAAAGATCTGAAAATGCGGCGCTTCTTGTAACGACTTTTGTACATACAAGAGCAGGTTTTGACAAAGAGGGTGATCCTGATAATGAAGTCGGCAATGGCTGGGGTTTTTACGATCTTGGTCTGCACAATGAGATACTTCTTCTCAAAGCGGCTGAGCTTGGCTTAGGCTCGCTTGTAATGGGTATCAGGGACGGAGAAAAGCTCCGTGAGGTGCTTGAAATACCTGAAAGCGAGATCGTAGTATCGGTTATAGCCGTTGGCTATCCTGCAGAAGCCCCTGCTAGACCTAAAAGGAGAGCTGTTGAGGATATTGCAAAGTTCTTTTAATGTGGTTGTTATGCAGCTTTTTTTAGCATTTATTTGTGATATTGACCTTCCTGTGCTTTAGTTTGGTCGTCAGACCTTTCTTACAGCATGGGGAGGCCTTTTTTTGTGCATAAAAATAAGGCGTTAGAACAAAATCTAACGCCTTACTGATATTCTTTTGAACACGAAGTCTTATCGTTGTTCACATTACAAGACTTGTGAAGTGGCTTAAAACCTTACTTCATAGCCTCTTCAACTGCAACTGCGCAAGCAACTGTAGCACCAACCATTGGGTTGTTACCCATGCCTATTGCTTGAATTTTATCGTATCTAATCATATTTAATTATATCCCACAAACCACCATTCTATGCGGTTTAAAGCGATTGGTCTACATATATTGTATCTAATTGTATTTTATTATATCCAGTCGTATTTGCAAATTCCGTGGACAAAATGTGGACAACCATTTTTGTCGCGAGGACATTTTTTATATCAGCGTTTTATTAGTAAGAGGTCAGTCCATGTAAGAAAATGGGTTTAAATATATTGATGACTTGTTAATATCTTTATATACGCAACAAATTATTTTCGACATTTTTGAGGTCGATTTCGGTACTATATAAAGTAGTATATTCATCAAGACATTAGGAAACGTTTTGTATTATTGCACAAATTTAACTTATTGTCTTTATTACATTTGCATATAACTATTTTATAAGACTTTCTCTTATAATTTTCTAATAAAATCTTTATTTCATAGAAATCTATTCTTTTGTTATCTCGTTAGCCCTTGACAATATTTTCTTTTTAATCTTTTCACTTAACCCTTTAAATTGTGGAGTTACGCCAAATCCACTTTCCATGACAACCATAGCATACGCATTAGCATCTATTTCAGCATTTTGTAAATTGTACTGTTCTGTGCCAATTTCAGTGGAATTTACATAATTCTGAAAAATCTCAGGACAATTTTCAGCCTGCCATTTGTGCCTCAACTCATGGGCGATTGCAAACATTATGTCAAGTGGTATTTTGCCCATACGATATTTAAGTACATTATCCGCAGGAACATACTCTGCTAGTTGTGTAGGTGTATGCAAAAACAATACTTCTTCAACTATCGGTTTAGTAATTTTCAAATTACTACATACTATTTCTATGAACTCAGAATAATTTACCATAAAATTGACCGCCTTTCGCTTCAGGTAATATTATTATATCTAATTATTTATATTTCGTCAAGCGTAAAAAAATAGGGTACTAGATTAATTTCTAGTACCCTAAATTTTTATATTCACCTTATTGTGAAGTCAAAGTAATTAATGGATATATCCCAAATTCTACATTGCAAGGTCTGCTTGTAACAACTTTGCCTGTTCCTCTACCGGAAAACTCTGGCAGTGTATAACAACTATAATAATTATTATAGTCATACGAAGCTAACCACATATCCGATGAAAGGTAGATACCCTTATTTTCTGCACTATCCTTATTCATATAAAGGCTATAATGCGGAGAATTTAATGCGAAATATGGAAATTGTACGTCCATACCAGTGTTATCAAAAACACCTGAAATTATTCTATGCCCAAAAAGTTCAATCTCACTTGGCAAACGCATACTGAATGTTACAGGGGCATTTCCGTAGTTTGCTTTACTCCTACCACCTTGATTGGTAGAGGAAAAACTTTGTATTCTAGTGTCAATTTCGTATGGCAATGGTTCAGATAATGTTGCAACATGATACTTAAAAATGTTCTTAAAGTGTTCTTCATATACGGGCATTACCTTTGTTTGTAAAAATGTTTTTGAGTATGCAGGTACATCATTAAGGTTAGTAGCAGGATCAATAATGTTTTCACCTATTGGAGACCCTGTGGCTAGGAATGTATATGTACGCTTAGTTTCATCTGAAGGTTCAACAAAGTCAACACCAACACAAATGAATGTCGTTTTGTAACTTACGGTTTTTGTTGTTTCCACTCCATTTTTATAACATGGAACATTTTCTATTGTACCCTCTATATAAAACCTGTCTATTTTCTGATTATTTACCATTCTTGTCTTAACCCAATCAACAACATCGCCCTTGTTGTATTTTGTCCAAATGGCATTGTCTCCATCTTCGGTCTTATTGAGACAGACTTGATTTATTTTTCTTAATATATCACGTTGCATCGTACTTACTTTTTGTGTATTTGTGCCAACTTGAGTGTTTAAATCAGAAGATTGTTTTTCTAAGGACTCAATACGATTTGTTAGGTTTGTAGCCTCGTCAGTGATACATTCAACCATATTTGCTAATGGAGTTAGTTGATTGGTTGGTTTTGTAAATTTATTTACACTCATATTTCATCGCCTTCATATCTTACTCCTTTATCTCAAATGCAAATCTACTTAAAAGATATTTCTTTCCATTAAGTAAAATTATTTGTGTGGGTACAGTATAGTCTGTATTAGTATAGGCATCTGTTATACCTTGTGTGTGCGAAACTATGTGATATACATTAGTAAAACCTTTATTTAACTCAGTAGAAACTACAGGAGCGAATGATGTTACTGATTTCTGCTGACAAAAATATCTATTAGGTGTAGATTTTATAGATGTTCCATTAGTGAATACTGTGTATAATTGAGTATTATTATCAGCACAACTTGTGGTCATTCCTATTTCGGTTTCTCCTGTTTCATAGTTAGTTACTTCACCAATTATTATATTTATACCAGGGCGACTAGCGGTATTACTGTCTATTCCAATAGCTACTAAATCACTTTGCTTATAAATAACCCAGCGTCTAGCATCTGGACTTGTATTTGCAATACCCACACAAGGGCAAGTTAATGCTATGGTTCTCAGGTCACACCAGCCCCAGTTTCTATTTGTGTCCGCAAATTGCCCTCTTAAAAACAGCTCATCTGTTACCCAAAGCTGAAAGGTGGCATTTTGTGTATCAATACTCGCATTATCGCCCTCGAACACAACTTTCTTAAAATCATAGACCTCGATAAGCTTCTTGACTAATCCTCTTAGTCCGTCTGTTCCCTCATATATTTTCATGTTTGCTCCTCCTCTATCGTAGCTTTTCCTGTGATTGAAGAACTTATTGCGCCATAGGTTATCGTAAATGCCGTTCCATTCGGCATAACCGATTTGCTGTTTTCTAATTCACTAATTTTCTCGGTATTGCTTTCTACCTGTGTTTTGAGTGAGGTCATTTCTTCAAATAATTTGCCGACCTCGTCACCCGATTCTATTTGATACAATTTAGATAAAGGTGTAAGGTCACCATTGTTCTTGTCAAATGTATTTACACTCATTGTATCTCATCTCCTTGTTTTTTTGTCTATTTTTAATTTTTTTATAATTTTATAAAACACAAGGCCCGCAAACCACGCATCTACGCACTTTCCAAGCCTGTATTTTTTAATCAAATGGGGATTTTATTTACTTGTTCTTTTGAGAATTTTCATACTTCGTCCCCGTAATTTTCTCATACTCCTCCGCCGTGATCCACTTGCCAACGGCGGTGTATACCATAGCAACCGACCACAAACGGCTGTCATAGTATCTCTTGACCTTGACGTAGTTCTTACTCATCGCCGCTCACCTCATTCAACTCAACACCGTTCAACATAGCCAAAAAATCGACGTTTGCCTTTATTCTGTCTATCTCGGTGACTTTGGGCTTGCGAAAATTGTCTTCCGTCAGCCCTGCGGCTTTCAGCATTTCTTCTTGCAATTCTGTCATGTTGTACCTCCCACTTCACTCAGCTTCACGATATACTCTTCTTCTGACGGAACGGGTATTCTATAATCGTCACCATTGCTGTTTTTGAACGTCACGCTACCCTTTGCCTCAACCTCAATATTTCGCAGGAAGTCATCTGGTATTAACGATGAAATGTCGGTTACGATTGGCGTTGCTAATTCGTAGTACAGGATTACGCCCTGCATTGCCTGTTTGAATGCGGTAGCGTCGGTGTAGGCGGTGTTCCGTATAGTTATATAATCATTTGCTGTTTTTACCGCAGAAGCCTTCATGTTATCGGTTTTAGTCGTTATATCATTGAAACAAACTATGTCATATTTTGCGACAACTATATTTGGAACGATTCCGAACGATTCAGAAAATTTTCCTGTTATACTATCAGCAATCGCATAGAATCGTTGCTGTTCGGGTCGATATAACCACTCCAATGTTCCTAAATCAACGCTGTTCACGCACTGAACGTATCGTTTATTTTCATAGTCCACATAGTTTCGTGCCGTTCCTGCCGACCAACCGTAGCCAGGCAGTGCCTTGATAGCTTCGGGGATTGGGAAGGCGGTATCACCCACAGCGACCTCTGTCACCCCAGCGCTGACAATCTCCCCAGCATTATACGGATAATAATCAGCAGGGAATATTTTCTCAAATTCTTCTACGCTTACAGGCTCGTTGCCTGAATCGAACATGGTGGTTAAATCGAAAATCTCATGATTACTGAATGGCGATGTATCTAATTTCTGGCTACCATCAGAATCAGTCACCATGCGAAATACTCCAAAATCACCGCCATTGCTATGCTCACCTAACGGGCTTGTAATCCATGATATTTTTCCACTACCAGCAGCTACGTCCTTAGTTATCTGCCTATTAGTCTCTGCCGTATATTTAGCATCTCTGAAATATAGATATACCTTTGTATTTTCTGAAACGCTATAGTCTACTCGAAGTAAGTATTTATGCGATTTAAAAATCGGTTTGCAGTTAAGTGTGCCTCCGCTAACATAGTCAAAATTTTTATACATTTGATTAAATGTGATAGACCTACCGCCCACAGACTTAATTGACATCAGCTTACCGCCTGTCGGCACTGTCTTAACGTATGCCGTTTCGCTGTCTGTTTCAAACTGGTGTGTGATACCCTGACCAATGGAATACAGTGCGTCCACACGCCTTTTCAGTTCTTTGTCCGTCAGCTTCACAGCAGAAATTTCAGCCGTGTTTTCAGCTATCTTTTCGACAGCGGTTGTGTAGTCCTCTGGCAGACTGTCAGCCACCGACTGTGCTGTCTGTGCGGCTGTTTCTGCGGCTTTGCGGTCTGTGGCGACCTGTGCGGCTATCTTTTCCATTTCCGCTTTATCGTATAAAATCACCGTTTCATCATCAGTGATATATACGATTATTCCGTCTTTTATAGTGGATTTATCAACGGCTTCCCACTCGGCTTTTGTGCCAATCCACTTTTCGCTTTCAACCTTATCGCCTAATTCAGTGACAGACTTTTTGGCATTAGCCGCCATACCTCTAGCAATAATATCTGTAGCCATAAATCCACCTCCTTAATATGTTATAGTTCCCCAAATTTTGTTTACACCCTTGACGTTTTTAACGGTCACACTATAGTAACCACTAACATCTCCTGCATAAACATTTTCCGTTGTAATCGTATCAACTGTTGAGAAGTCACTTAAATCAACCATCATAAGCACTTCCTCTGCACCATTCTGAGTCAGTTTTCCTACAACCTGAAAACTGCCAGTTCCCGAAGCCTGTACTTTAAAATCAGCACCAATGCCAACTTTCAGCTCAAAAGCTTTTCCGTTTTCATACAGGTTTCCGTTTGTAGCACAATACGCCATAGTTCATCTTCCTTTCGTATAAATAAAATATAACAAGGGCGAAGCTGTGTTACCTCGCCCTTTAAAAACAAAAACAATTAGTATTACTTAATAGCACTTGCAAGCTTCTTGATAAACTTCTCACCTGCAATGCTAGTCTGCTTATAGCCCCACTTTTTCAGCAAAGCATTAACAGCCTTTTCAGTGCCGTCACCAAAAATACCGTTCTCGTCAAGTGTGACGTTGTGAAGTTTTCTTGTCTTAGCTATGATGAGCATTTCTTTCAGAGCAAGAACACCACTGGTCTTATCACCCTTTTTATAGCCAGACTTTTCAAGTATCGAAAGTTCATTGTTTTTTTGCTTTTTAAAACCATTAAGACCCTTTTTCTTTATAATTGCGGTAAAATCTTTATAGGCATAATTGCAATCGCAGTTTCCATTTACACCTGAAACCGAGCCTTTACTTGTGTACTGCCACATACCATAGCTACCACCGTATGAAGGCTTTGACTTGTCAAATTCAGCAAGCCATACACAATATTTGTTTTTACAATCACTAGGAACTTTACTGTTAAGAAAAGCAGCATAACTATAAAGCATTACATAATAATTTTTCTTTTCACAATAACCGCAAAAAGCATTAATTATACTACCTATAGTAGAAGCCGATAAATCGCACTGTGTACTATCTTCTATATCAAAAGCAATAGGCATTTCAAAAGTTTTACCCTTGATCGCCTCAAGAAACACCTTGGCTTCTAATTCGGCATCTGCTGATGTTAGAGCATATGAATACCAATAAGCACCAACTTTAAGCCCTGCTGATTTTGCCTTTTTGTAATTGGTTTCAAAACATTCGTCTTTCTGACCGATATATTTGCCGTAGCCCGCGTTTATCATAACAAAGTCATATCCTGCCTTTTTTACTTTGTTAAAATCTACATTAGCACCCTGCCAATGAGAAACATCTATACCTTTTATTGTTGTTGCCATATGTATACTTCCTTTCCAATTAATCTTCTTTTACGGGCAGTTTGTTCAATTCGTCCACACAGTTATGTACAAAACTATTGCCACCAATAGACGAATAGCTTTCGTATAGTCTTGCGAGATTTTCTTTTTCGTACAGTGAAATACTATTTTCTTTCATTCTTGAATTATAAATCGCTAAAATAGAATTTCTCAGCGTGGCTTGCAAAGCCAAACTTTGTTTTTGCAACTCAGCTTCCATGCTTTGATTCTGTTCTACCTGTCTTTCCACTAATACTGTTAGCTTATCTATTTTTTTATTTAGATTATCTTTATCACTTGTTTTTGAAATCCACCCTACAAATCTATTCCTGATTGGTTTAACAATAATTGTTATCAGTGCCAAAATGGTTGTAACACTTCCACAGTAGGTAGCAATTTCCTTAACTGTGTTCATTTACTCACCGCCATTCTTAACCTCGTCAATAAAATCTGTGAGTGATTTATAATTCATATCCTTAACAGCACTTTCAAGCAAGATAACAAGCTCTACATCGGAAATCTTAATGCCCTTTTCTTCAAGCAGGGCAAGCATGGTTTCTTTAGCTTTTTCAAGCTTTTCTGTGCCGTGAACGTCTTTATAAATCTGTTCTATGTACTTAACCGTTGTAGCCGCCACATCTTTCTTAATGCTGTCATTTGCGATTTTTGTATACTTCGATTTTACAAAACCGACAATAGCCGTCATAACCGCTGTTAAAATTACAGGCAAATACTCTGTAATCATCTGAGTAATGATCTCTTTCATAACTTTTCCTCCAATAATAAAAGAGGGTTGTTAGCCCTCTTTCTATTTAAGTATTATTTTTATATGTGTTTCATCAATACGTTTGATAACCCTATAACCACTATCTGACTTGGTTGCCACGCCATTCACACTAGCCGTACAATATCCGTTGACCTCGCACGTTCCATCATCTTGAACTACTAACTGTCCTAACAAGCCAACTTTGCTATACTCTTTTCGAGCCCCACGAGGAACATATTCAAGCGTATCGTTATAGTTTTCACTGACTATAGGATTGTGTGACTCATCATAAATCAACCGTCCATAAACATCTGTTTTATATTTATCATGCCAATCTAATTCAGCAGAGTTACCAACAATAGATGGGTTGGCTGATATAACACCAAGGATATAATCGTCTTTATTTGCAAGCTTGATTTTATCACCGTCAAGCGTAACGAATAATCCGATCCTATCTTGATTATCAACATTTCCGTCAAGCCATTCAAAATATTCGGCATAGTCAGCACCAATAGTTTTGTACGCACCGCCAGCATAAACATTGCCAGAAAAATCTACTTGCATTGCAGAATTTTCAAGTGCAGAACCATTTCCTATATTAAATAGTATATCAGCGTTTTCCGAGCTTTTATAAGTTTGTCTTGCATTGACACCTATAACAGTTTGGTTATCCGCTGTGGCACGATTATGTGAACCTGCAACGAAACAATCATCATAATTTATAATTTCGTTATCATATCCAAACACGGCATTACATTTTGCCATTTGGTCTTTAGTTTTATCACCCTTAACAGTATTCAATGTACCAACTACAATACTATCAGCTACACCCTCTAGCATATTATTCATACCATTAACATATGTATCACGAGAATTGAAAACAGTATTTTTTGCACCGCTACACTCAACCGCCACACTATATTCAGACGTATTCCACATACCACTGACGTGATTAGAAAATCCACCAACGCTAGTATTATTAAAGCCTGTTAAGGAATTTAAACTGCTATTTCCACGAGCATAGGGTAACATATGTAACATACTGTTAGTTTTCATTTCTGAAAAATCAATATAATTATTGCTGTCATAACTATATTCGTAACAATGGTTTGCTTGACCTTCAAGATGGTTGTAATCGCCATGGGCAATATTTTCAAGATAAATAGTAATCTGTTCTGTTCCATCAGGGGCTATAGTATAAAAATAAGAACTGCCATAATAATTAAACTTTTCTGAGATGTGTCTACTACCACCACTATCAACGTATTCAACAAATCGTCCTACGCTAGAATTTTGACTTCCTAGAGGTATAGGTTTGCCATTCCTAATAGCAATGTAGCCAGCGTTTATACCACCACCACGGAAATAGATCCACACACTGTCTCCCATGCTTAAAATCTCACCTGATTTATTCAGAAAAGATTTTTCAGCACCATTATACTCTAATAGCGAAACAATGGCTGTACAATTTGTAGAGTCGTAGCTTTTAACTGTTCCATAGGTATAACCAAGTGTTTTTTTATTATCTTGACTTTCCTTAATCAGCTTATTCATTTTAGACATTCTGTACACCGCCTTTACGAATAATCAGCTAAAACCATTTTGCAGTTACCCACATAATTAACGCCATTCATTGTGAATTTTACAACAGTTCCGTCAGCAGGAAACACACTGTCTTGTCCCATATAAACATAGAATATTCCGTCAGTTTTAGCAGCGTATTGCCCCTCAACTGTGCTATTCAATGGTATATTAAAATCAACTTGTGGTACAAGGTTCGTACCGCCATTGTGCAAACTTTGACTAAACATATTATATAAGCTTGCCATTTTACTTCCTTGATGTCCTGAATTTGAAGTAGGGGTAAAGAAACCTGTAATTTCTGTATTGTCAGATAGTTTTCTCATTTTTGCAATAGCCCCACCTAATACATAGTCATTATCTCCACTTTTAAACAAAATCAACATTCCCCGACTTGTAGTATACAACATGACACTATCAAACTTGTTATAGGCGAAGCTGACATAATCAGCATATGGCGACGTTTTAGTAGAGTCATATTCACCACATCCAACCCAGTAGCGCGACTTTGCAGGGTCAAACATTATTCTAAAGTACGTTGTATCATCAATCCAAAATGTCAAAGTGTTATAATCGGTGGACTCACTATCAGGATAATTTGTTTCAATTTTACTCCATGTCCATTTGTCTTCAAAAAATGTTTTAAGGTCTGAAAACACGGTTTCTGATGAAGTTTGATTTGGCGCACAAGTATAAGTATTTATCATTAATTATCACCGTCCAATTCTGCATTACCGCTTATTCCAATAGCTCCACGAGCGTTAGTATTTGTTTCGTTCATATCAACAAATTTGATATTATGCTCTATGCAATATTTAACAATAGGTAAACACCTACTATCTGTTACATCTGTTATTCCGTTGCCATAACCAAACATTATACCAACAGTTACATTGTCAAATGCACTTAAATCATTTATAGACGTATCGGTATATTTTCCTAAACTTTCATCATATTCGCTATGAAAAATAACTTGATCTATACTTGTGCTCTTAATGGCATTTTGATTAATCGTAAACAAACTTTCGGGAAACGAAATACTTGTCATAGAACTCTGTTGAAATGCGTTGCTCATTATTTCTGTAGTTCCATTTGCCACAACAACATTACTGCCGTACCACGAGGATGCAGGAGCACGGCAAAACTTATTATCTTGATATAAACAATTATTGACTACCCGAAAATGAGTATTGGCACTATTAACATTAAAGGTGTTTAACAGAGGACAATTATTAAAGCCTGTAAAACTCTCCAATGACTTACCTATAGAAACGGTTGTCAGTGACGGACAATTATTTACACCGGACACAGAGATGGCAGTATTAGGAATATAAAACGTTGTTATCGCATTACCATTAAGTCCACCTATCTCAGTTACCTTTCCGTCACTCATAAATGACAAACTTTTAAGCTTTGGGCAATTATTAAACCCATTTACCTTCTCACAAGAACTTTCAATTCTTAAAGTTGTCAGGTTGGACATATTATTACAACCCTCAACGTCAACTACATAACCTGTAGCCGCCGATATTAAAGAAGATAAGTTATTCATGCAGTTCTCAGGTACAACTTTTAAGCTCGCACTATTTGTCATTGGTAATTTTGTCATATTAGGCATATTGCAGAACGATCCGCTTTCAAGCGTAATACCATTGCTGTCGGTCACATTACCATAAATTACAACATTAATCGTATTACCACTATAGCCATTAAAAGCGTTTTTAGGTATTTTGGTAGTACAATTACCCGATTGAAAGTCCAAACTCAGATTTATGTTTGCCGATGTATTACTTGCGAAACCATCGGTATCGTTAATGTTAGTAGATCGCCCAATTTGTATACTTTGAAGTCCAGATAAATCTCCGTCAATACCTTTGCCCATAAGATAAAATCTTCCCTGCACTGTCGCAGGATAAATGACTAAACTTGTTGTTTCTTTATTTACATACACTACACATTTATTCGTAGTTGCCGCTTTGATAGTTAAGTTTCCAATAACATGACTTCCTTTTAGTATCTCATTTCGCTTTATTTCTTCGATACCTGTTTGCCCATCAACTGAAACCATTGGTACGAAATTCAAGGTGTAAGGTAGTTCCAAACCATTGACGAATGTACTATTAGCAAGAAACGATTCGGGGCTTGAAATATCACAATATACTGTAGGAAATGCAATATTGGCAAGTTTTTTACAGCCTGACAACACACCCTCACTGGTCGAAATGTTCGCAAGATTAGCAGGGAAAACAAAGTCTGTTATATTCTCAAATCCGTTTCCCATAGGTGAAGTGAGGTAGGTAGCTTTTACTTTGGAACAATCTATCTTTGTAGTTGTTCCTTTATCAAAAGCATTATCAAAGTTGGTTAAATCATCACTCTCAGACACGATGGTTGTATCGTGCGTACCCAAAGAATAATTCTTTTTAAATGTTGAAATTGCGTTTGTATTACGCCTAACTACTTCATTGTCGTCATAACGTATTAAACAACGTGACGGTGACATAGATTGAAATTCTACCGTACTATCTGTCGGCAATGTATTGGTAACTGTAACTTCATTTCCTGCTATCCATTGAGCTGTCAATGTTGTGTTGTTATTTGGTATAGTATACACGTCGCCATAATTGTATTTATTGCCTTGACTATCCGTCCATGCGAACAATTTATTCTCGTTATACATATCCCCACCTTGTAAAACGATTTGTTTATTAGGAGCTTGGTTAATACTTTTATAAGTGATAGTATTGCCATCTTTGTCCTTGCCACCATTCGTGTTATAAGATATTGCCACTGTATCGCTTAAAGTTTCACAGTAAATCGAAATACAGTCCGTATCAAATGGTAACCATTGCAGATTAGTGGCTTCAATAGTCATCTCTCCATTGCTAAGAGGAATGGTTAATGATTGAATAAGAAAAAGTTGCTTTTTAAATTTGTAATATTCGTTTGTAAGTTCAATTGTGTTGTCAACGTCAAGGTGGGGGAGACTTGGATAATTAAAACTTACCGAAGTTCCCATACAGGTATTCTGTAACAGTATATACTCCGCTTGCATTCTACATTTTTCTTCACCACTATCCAGCGTTGTATCGCCAAGACTTATATAATAAGTACCGCCGTCCAATCCCTTATATCCTACCGAGGTTATACAAACTGGGGACTGTGGGTTTTCATTTTTTGCTGTATAGGAATATATCTCGCCGTTAGTGTTATCCGTAGTAACTGTCACAATGTTTACACCGTCATAATTATATTGAACATCAATGTCGGTTTCAGCTATATCGACTTCACCCAGATTACTTTGTGGCGATAGATGCCTATACCAAGAGGGAAGATTATAGTTAAATACCCTTTCCATTCTAAGCCTGCCGTTGACATCGTAATAGATATTAGCACCATACATTTCGGCTAACTTATCGAATATTTCACCAAGGTACCCGCCCTCGTCAACCACGATATCGTCATATAATTCTGCATCATAAAAGATTGGATCAATTAAAGGTTCAACGGGGTCAAGCGGAATGTTATTGCCTAAATCTAACATCAAAGTATCTCGAATAAGGTCGGCAATTTTTGTTCCTTTTTTAGAATTTGTAACACTAGCTTGATATTCTACTAAACACATTCTTGCATTTAATTCGCCATTTAGAAAACCATATTTATCAATACCTTCGATTGCTAATGCTTTGCCATGCGCTGTTGCCGATTTTGTAATGAATACGCCTTGTGGAAACCAATATATATCATTTGAAACAACTACGCCTATAAAAAGTTTAAACTTTCTATTGTACCAAAACCAACTGTCTACCTGGGGTAAATACTTCTCATCGCGGTCTATGATAGTAAAAGAGCAAGACCTGCGACAGCCTTGCTCCTTATTAATTGATATTGAACCAACCTCGGCAGAGGAAAGGTCGTTTGTAATTTGTCCAATCGCACCCTCATAGTGTGATAGAATTTCTACCTTGAATTTTAATTTACGCATTGGATTCTGTAATTCGGTCAAATACGCTTCATCTATTTTATTATAGTAATCCATCGTATCAACCTCCTTATCTTGTTATTATAACGTCATTTATATCTTCAACTTCAACCCAATTATATTTAATTGTAGTTAAGTCATACACCGAGCTTTCATCATACGATCTCGACGGATTGTCTGAAATATTCACAATCCATACATCACCCTTATCGGACTTTAGCATGAAATCATTTTTACCTGTAATGAATTTTGTCCAAGATTTAACGCTATCAATTGTATCAACTATTTCGTCCTCGGGGCATGCCAATGTTAAGTGATTTGCCGTAAATTCGCCGCTTTCATAGTTTGTTACAGTTCGTGTAGTCTTAGGTTTTACGCCCGTGCCCGTATGAACAGTAAGTCCAATATTTGATATTATATCATTGTTGTTAATGCCCGCAATAAAATGCCAAGTTTCATTAATTGAATAGAGCTTTTTATTATAACAATCACCAGCGGTCTTTAGCGAGTAAATCGACCATCCAATCCAATCAGTAGACACCTCTGGCGTAATATATGCCTCATAGTTTGCATAACAAATATAATAAATATATGATTGCTGATTGCCCACTGTTACATCAAAAAATGAATTGCCAGTAGCAGTTCCAATGAAAACATATTCGTCATCGTTGACATTTTGTCTAAAGATTTTTGCCACTCCGAGTGATTTTGAAGTTTTCCACGTCAGCATAGCTGTGTGATTATCAAAGATTTTAAAATCAAATTCTGAAACGATCCCGTCTATACTTTCAGCAGGGAAGTCTTTCTGTTGAGTATATCTGTACATTTTATCATCGAGAGTCATGATTTCACTTACAGCCCTAAAAGAACTTCCAAAGCAATTTGCATAAAATGAGTATTTGAGTTCAAAATCATATATCTCGTCGCTCTCGTCGATAAGTCGTTCATTGCCATTGTAAATAGTATATCGTGAACCTTTTATCAAATCACGAGCCGAATAATTAAGACTAGCCACACCTGTATCAATATCGTATGATACGATTAATGCGCTTGTTCCATTGTAAACATGCCCCATGTTTTCCGAGGGCGAGCTTTCAATCATTATATATTTACCCTCTATTTTATCAGCAATACCTGGCTCGATAGTTACATAGTTGTATGTCGACGTTTCAAGAATTTTGCCGTCATGAATAGCGCCAGTCGTTCCCATAAGTTGATAAAGGTAATACTTGTAATACTTTAGCCCGACATGGTTTGGATGTATATAACTTGTCTTACACTCAATTGGATTTGCTGTTTTAGAAGAGATTGATACAGTAAAATCGCACTGTGGATCTTCACGGCATTTAACATAATGCGGCTTATCCATAAAGTAATTTGTAAAAATCCTAAACACAGTTCCTCTTGCGGGGGCTGTTGTAAAACCAGACTTTAATCTTACGTTACCAGTTTTATAATCGTAGGTTTCTATCAGTCGTCTTTCTTCTCCAATCTCGATATAGGCGCCGCCGACTAAATACACTGAGCCGTCGGAACGCTCATAATAGTACGCGCTCTTGAGATTTGCAATTTCCTTGTTAATCATAAAACTTGATGTAGTACCCGAAGATTGGATTTTACCACGGCAGAAGTACATATCATACAATCCAACACCGTCACCATACTGTGTGTCGTCGGCAATAGTCGTTGGGTCTGTTTGAAACAGCGTATACTGATACATATAATCGTGACCATTCTTTGCTATGTCATTAAAAACCAACTCATTTACATCAACTTTATCACCATTGTAAAATGTATTGATATCGCCGCCTTTAGGAAAATAAGAATAGTTCTGTTCCCCAGTTCTTATGTTTGTATAGGTACACAACGCCCAACGCATTGCAGAACCCGCCGTGCAATTAAACTGGTAGCTAAAACGTGGCGCACGGTCATATTCACCGCCCTCGCCCTTGTGTTTATCTATTTTTACGACCTCGTCATCTGGAAAAACCAGTGTAGGTGTCATTATCATTCATTTCACCACCCTTTATAATAAATAAGAGCCGCCAAGGTCTGACGGCTCGTTTTGTATTATCTGTTTCTACCTATCATGCGGTCACGGTCTGCTTGCTTCAAATAGTCATTCATTTGCTGTAAGAATGTTGTGCCGTCGGTAGTATGAATTTCGCCAATTCTAAATGTAATTGTGGTATCACCATTAGTGGTATCATTTGTTGTGAACATTGATCCAGCCGCCTGCGTACCACTTACAAGATTGTCACCTATAGTCTTACCAACAACGCTTGCAACATTGCGAGTATTGTGTACAATGTCATAGAGTTTCTTGGCGTCTGAAGAATTAAAGATTACCTCAGACTTATATGGTGTTCCGTGTAGCATAGCCGTTCCCGTGTAGCTATTAACTCCACCCGTCGCATACTGCTTTACCTTGAATTTTGAGCGTATCTCCTTTTGTAGTTCCGCAAGCTTGGTTACACTGATATTACTCAAGCCACCGAGCATTGAAACCTTTTCACTTATCATTTGCCCCGCAAACTTATACATGGCTTTGTCGGCTTCCTTTTTGGTGGTGTATGCACCAAGAATTGCGTTATCTTTTTCGACAGCATATACGCCGCTACCAGACAAAGCTTTCTTTATAGAGGTGCCCTCATATTGTGCCAGGTCATCTGATAGCTGAATATAATCGGCTTTAAATTCACGCAAAGCATCAAGTCGCTCTTGGTATGTACTCTTTTCATTAAGTGTTTTGAGTTTAAGTTCTTCAAAGTATTTAACGTCTTGGTCAGATAAATCGGAAACGAATGTATCAAATTGTTTGAGATACTTCTCCCACTCATCTGCTTCTTTTGCATATTGGTCAATGCGGTTTTGAATAATCTCTTTCTCTTTTTGAACATTATCTTTGAGTTTAGTTTGATAACCGCTATAATCAGTTTGATATTTGTTAAGAATACCGATATCCTGATTGTGAAGTTTACCCTGCCAATCTATACCTAAAATTTGTTGCGCAATCATTTCATTCTGGTTGTTTGTATAGGCACTCATAGCATCGCTCCATGCTTGCTTATACTTTTCAAATGCCTCAATTTGATCGGTATAAGGTTGCATAGCAGCCTCTTTCTCTTTTTCAAGATTGTCAATAGCTATTTCGTTTTGTAGTGAATCAAGTTCCTGTTGTGCCTTTTCAACCTCGTCGGAGTTGGTTTCTAAATGCCAGCTACTTGCTTCGCTATAGATAGCAACCTTTTTCTTTTTTGCATTAGCTACAGCGTCTTGCTTTTCCTGCAACTCAATGGCTCTATCACGTTCGTCATTTTCCTCTTTGAGTTTATCAATAAGGTCGTCGTAATATGACTCTACATCGTCACGAGAATCCTCAAGACTACTGATTTCTTTTTCAATATAATCAATAGCAGTATCACCAGCGGTCTGATATTTGTCAATGATATCATTTAAAGTATCTTCCTCTTCTTGAAGCGTATCGAGGTATTCCTGTTCTTTGTCTTTCTTATCATTTATCTTATCAATTATTGCTTGTACTTGATTCTTCTCGGCGGTCAGTAATCCGTCTGAAGTAAGATTTGAAAGGCTAACATCTTTCATTTTATAGAGGACTTTGATAAGATTATTTACAGATTTTTGATCGGCGTCACTCAAACCTTTAAGTTGAGAAAGTTGCTTAATCAGGTCGTTTGGAGCAATACCCATTGCTTCTTTGATTTTCTTACCGAGTTCTTCAAAGCCGCCATTTGTGTCGTCAAGGTATGGAAGAAATTCCCCATAACTTTTAACGAGTTCCCATCCACTACTACCAACTTCAAAAGTGCCGTCTTGAATTTCCTTATACGCAGAAGCAAGTGCGGCAATTTTGCTTTGAACGTTGTCAACATCCTCGGAGTAGTCAGCAAGGCTAAATGTGGTTTTTGCATTTAAGAGATCGAGAACATCTTGCCATGAATTTATTTTGTCAAGGCTGGTATCCATTAAAGTGTCAATGTTATCTGGGGTAAGATTTTTAAGCAAGCCTTCAATAATTGCTTGACCATTTTGGTTGCCAGCCAACGACGGTATCCGATTCACAACACGAGTGGCAATATTCTCAATCTTGTTTGTAAGCCCATCCTCTATCTCGTTATCGTTTGTCTCAAATGAGAAACCAAGCATGACTTTGATATCGTCGATTGAAAGACCTTGGTTTTTTGCAAAGTCGGAATTAGCAATATTTTTTAGTGCAGTTTCCATTTGCTTTTCATATTCTGAAACGGTTTGTGTTGTATCCAAATTTGTTAGTATATCCAAAGAAACAGAAAGCGGTACGCCATGATTATCTACTCCATTTTTCAAATTAGCATAGAATGAATTGATCTTTTGCACTTCGTCGGCATATTGCTCGTCAAAGTCTTTGGTATTACTTTCTACATCTAATTCAAAGTTTGACACTAACGAGGAAAGAATGTTCTGCTCGCCACTTGTAAGTTCATCATATCCGTCCAAAGTAGTAAGATATGCCTGCAAATATGTATCATACGTTTTTGTATAACTTTGCATTTCACTGTCAATTTGCTTGTAGAGGTTGACATTATCTGTGTTGTTTAATGCTTTTTGCAATTGGTCGTAAGAATCTGACAACTCTTTTTGATACTGTTCAAGTGATTTTGACAAGCTTTCATTATCAGTTTTGTAGCTAAGTAGTTTTTGTACAAGGTTATGAACTTCATCTTGATTTTCATAGTAGGTTTTAAATTTATATTTGTCGCCGACTTTGTTGTAATTGTCAAAGGCTCCTAATATCTCACTATATTCGTTAGAAAAATTGTCACCTAAACCATCAGCTATTGTGTCGAAATTCTCAATTGCACTTTTTATGTTATCTGGATATTTAATAAATCTTGTTGCCAGACTGTTCATTTCTTTTCTTGTATCAGAAATCTTAGCATCTAATCCGTCAGATACAGCCTCTATGTTATCTTCTGATAACATTTTTAGTATATCTAATTTTCGCTGTTCTTTTAATAAGCTGATAGTATCTCTTATGGCGTTATTTTTGTTTATGATAGCATTGCCTTCGTCGTCGTATCCTTTTATTAAACTAGGATTGATTTTTGCGATGTCGTTTGACAGGTCTTTGTAACGGTCATATTCGTCATTGGTCAATGAAAGATTATTTCCAAAGTTATCAACACCTTTAGCAAGCTTGTTAAATTCCTTTTCATACCCAGATACCTGTGACAAACTGTCATTGTAGCTACTTAATGAATTATTTAATTCTTCACTAAGTTCATCGGCTTTTTCTTTTGCTCGTTCGGCTTTATTGACAAAATAATCAATGGCAACCCCAATACCAGTAACGATTAATGTTGGTAAGGCTTTGAGAGCCATAGAACCTATGTCTTTAAAAATGAGTGAGGCAATGCCACCCTTGGTATTCATTTTATCAAATTGACTCGTCAGTTCTTTTCCGTAACGAGTGAAACCTTCTACACTCATAGAGGCTTCATCTACTTCACGCACATAACCCTTTAAAATTGTTTTTCCACTATTGACGGGATTATTGAAATAATCTTTGACACTCATGCCGCCAACTTTGACTTTATCAATAAAATCGTTCAATTGCTGTTCAGCTTCTTCTGTGGTAAACAGCGACAATTGTGATTTTAACCCAGAAAGATTATCCTTAATATCACTTGGAATAGACTTTATTTTTTTGAGTATCGGTGTAAATCTATTGACAAGTGGTAAAATCTGTGATATAATCTTAATATAAAAAAACAGATAGGGGCAATACTTATGAAGAACGCAAAGTTACGAAAGATAAAAGTTGTTTTGTTATTAATAGTAGGTCTAATAATTTTACTGATTATTACTTTTATGGTGTTTAAAAAACAAATAGCAAGTTATATCTTGAATGATAATGAAAAGTTTATAATCAACTGTGTAGCCACAGTTAAGGAAGAAACTGATAAAGATATATCTATTCAAGATATTAAATGTCTTGAAACAAAATCAGAAAAATCAAATGATGACTGGTTGAACTCTCGAACATATTTGTATATCATTACAGATGACGGATTAGAAATTTCTTTCATACGACATGTAAGTATTTCTGAATCACAGGCCATAGAAGATATTTATAATGGTAGTTTTTCTCTTTATGTTGGTCATTTTTATTGGGGTTCTCAAGATATCATAGAGCAGTACGATTTACCAAATAAGAAAGATATAAATGGTGATGAAGTCGGCTATGCCCAAGTTGACAATATTGATGAACATGTAAAAAGTGGTGTCAAACGTCGTCTTGATGATGATTGCGAGGAAATAACAGATTTCTCCCTTTGGAAAATTAAGTTATTTTCCTGATGCTGATAGGTGAGGTAAAAATGAAAAGATTGTTTTTAAAACATAAAAAATTGTTTATTGTGCTCATTATAATATTTTGTCTTATCATAGCTTCGATTACTTCGTTAGTATTTTTTAAGCCTCAACTTAAGAAGGTAATTCTAAGTGATGATGAACGATTTGTATTACTTCTTATTCAGAAGATTGAAAAAGACCTCGACAAAGAAGTGGACATTTCAAATGTTAGTGCATTTAGAAAAGATATTACATTCGACGATGGAGAAAAGCGTATCAATGTTGATATCAACCTGCGAGTTGGAAAGTATCTTACGGTAAATGCCCGAACGCTTAATAGTAAGGACATTGACGAAGAGGAGATCGACCCCAATATAAGATGTAGTTATTACGGCACTTTGGACAAACTGTCTCATTGTGATTTGTTAAAGCATCAAATTAATATAGCAGAATTTGATTGCTCATACAATGACGAAGCCGTAGATAAAGATATTGATTATACGATTGCATCACATATATGCGAATCCGAAGATATGCCATATGTAAAGCTTGCCCTTAACAAGCAATTAAAAGACGACGGATATAAACGATTAAACGATATATCCATTTGGAAAATAAAACTCTTTCTATAACAAAAGCTCCGAGGAAACTCGGAGCTTTTTCAGTCATGATGAAATTTAGTTTTTATTTTGTTTAATATTGACTTTATTGGGTTGTGTTTAGACTGTGATTCTTCAGATTTCTTTTTATCTTTTGGTTGTGGATGTGATAACATGATTTCGGGGTATTTAGACGTATCAATAACAATAGTGTCGGCAGTGTTAAGAGACATATCGAATATTATATCGCCCCGTGTATTTTTTATAATATATTCCGATAGCTGTATGAGTGGTCTTTTATTAAATGTTTCAGCTCTAGCAAATCTTCCATTTATAACTCGATCGAACTCTTTATCATAAACGGTTATATATGTTCGCTCTTTTGAATGTGTTATATCAATCCAAAAATCTTTAATCGGCGTTTGTTGTATTTTTAATTTAGCAAGTATTTTGCTAAATAGTTTACTATATATAAATTTAGCAAGAAAATATGCTATTATTACTGTAGACAAAACCATTCCTATTATGTCAATATAAGTGTTAATACTAATTGGAAAAGCCGAGTAGATATTTTGGAGAATAAAACCATATATGAGAGATTCGGTAAGTATATGTTGACTATCATTTGGGCTTTCTTCTATATAAACAAATCTAAAGACTTTAATAAAAACAAAGCCCAAGACTAGATAAATAATTATATTTGGTAAGTATGAAATAATTTCGGTCAACCGTCATTCTCCTTTTTATTCTTATCAATATCAACAGTAGGAATAGGTGGTCTTTCGCTAATATCGCTGTCGATTGGAACATACGAATAATTCCTTCTAACATTGATTTCCACTATTGGTTCATGTGAAACGCTCTCGTTGATATTCTTATTTTGATTTTCTTTGTTATTTTCTTTAGACATAATTAACAACTCCTATAATATTTTTATTCCATTATATCACATAATATTACAGAAGTCAACAGTTTTATAATTTTTATTGCCGTCTATCCGACAACTACACCGTGGACTATCCAATAACCAGTGTTCACTATCGCAGAACACCAATAAGCAATTATAGTCTCTGAACCTGCCGATCGTTAAGCCGATTATGTATTATGCGACAAACTTACGCCGATCGGTTTGGATGCGGATACTCTCATATTCAAAAAAGTGTGATAGAATTGAATATTACCATCCCCGAACGGGAATTATCAAACCCGTTACTACTAAGTAGTCAATTTATACTTTTTTGCCTGTCATAATAATAATACCTCGATTATGGTATTACCATTATGCTTGCGGGCATACTCAGTGGAACCCTGTGTTTTATGGGTTCACCCGCACCTATATTAATACCTTTTGCACCTAATGCTCCCGCACCAATTGCTCCGCCAATTTTAAGCACAGTATTAAGGCTAGGTATAAGCTTAGATATTGCATTACCTATACCGATAAGAATATCTAAGAACGATTTAACTGTGTCTGACTCTAACGCCTTTGTGGATATATCTTGGAATATAGCACTAAGTTTTCCAAGCTTACCTGTTATAGAGTCAAGTGATTTTTCCATTTCTTCAGAAGCCGAACCCTTGGAACCACCAATGGTACTCATGACTTCTCTTGCTTCGTCAAAATTGGATAATACTGCGGCGATTACGTTAATGCCGTTTTTGCCACCAATTTGTTCAAGCAGTGCCGCCTGATTTACGTCTGAAAGGCTGCCATATACTTTCGATATCTCGTCAAGAATTTGATATGTGCCTTTAAAGGTATTATCATTCTTCATGATGTCAACGCCAGAAAGAGCAAGTATCTCCTGACGTAGCTTTGCTGTGCCGTTTGCTACATCGTCTGTTTCTTCGCCCATTTCCTCAAGTTCGGCTGTTGCTCCTCTTAATCTAGCCGAAGCCGTCTTAAGAACAGTGCCCATTTTTTCAGGGTCTTGAACAATAGCATTGCCCGCCGTTGTAAGTGCGATGGTTTCGTCAAGGCTGTTTCCTGCGGCAACCAAAGCAGAAGCAGAACGTTGTAAGCTGTCACCAAGTCCAGTGGAAGAAATGGCAAAGTTGTTGCCTACATAGTTAAACTTATCTACGATTTCTTGTGCATCGTCTGCGGCAATATCATACGCCTTCATTGTCGAAATGATTGAAGAGGCGGCGTCGGTTACACTTAAATCTTCGGCAACATTGGAATACATTGTTGCAAGTTCGCCGAGCTTGGTTGCGTCTTTGAGGTTATAGCCGAGTCTTGAGAACTCAGAAGTCGAATCCACCAAGTCACTTATTGAAACACCAAGTTCTTTTGACTTTTTTGCCGCATTTGTTAGAAACGCATCATATGATGCCGCCGTTTCGTTACTAACCTTTTTAAGATTGACCATTGAGGTATCTACATCTTTGGTTGCTTGGTATATATCTCTCAGTACAGATTTTACATATACCATTGACCTAGTAACGATTGCCCAGCCGCCGTACTTTTTGAACATATTAGAAATCAATTCGCCAGCTGTTTTACCACCAATTCCTAGATCTTTTACGGTAGCACGCATTTCCTTGAGCTTTGCATCGGCTTTATCAATTTCTTTCGCATCAAGCAAATCTGGATTTTTAAGCTTGTTATACCATTCGTCCCATTGTGCTGACAAAGCATCATTCTGTTTGAAGGCGTTACTATTTATATCTTTAAACGATACATATTGATTCAATAACGTAGAAGCTTTCTTCTTAATTCGTTGTGCCGCTGTATCGGTTTTATAAGCATTATTTAATTCGTCGAATTTCTTAGTAGTATCATTATATTGATCTTGAATAACTTCTAAGTCTGCATAAAGCTCTTTAACTTGTTCGTCTATATTTTTGAAGAATGTTATTGAGTTAGTGTCAGCATCAGGATTTAACAGTTCTTGCTTTATACTTTCAATCTGCTCTTGAATGCTAGCCGCCTGAGATTGTATTGCCGAATATTCACTAGATAAACCCAAGTTCTTACTTTGTGATTGCTGTGATTTTGTACCAGATTTTTTTATCAAGCTATCAGCTGTGCTATTGATTGACTTCATCGACTTATCAATTTCTTGTGATATTTGAGACACGGCCTTGAAGTAGTCTTTCAGTTCCTGTGGAGATTGTTCACTTGTGCGTTCTTCAATATTGGCTTTAAACTTTTCTTTCCAATATTGGTCATCCTCAGTGGTATTATCTGATTTATCGCTTTTAGCCGACGGTTTTCTTGTAACTCTCTTTTGCGGGCTTGAAGCAGAATCGGCTGTTGGTTTACTTGCAGTTTTCAAGTTGCCGACATTAATATCTACTGCTTCATTTTTTAATGCTTGCCTAAGTTTTTCTAAAGCTTCAGCGTAATCGAATTCGCCTATTTTAATTGAAGAACATACTTTTTCAATCTCAGTCTTGAACTGTTCTAAGGCTTCTTTTGAGATATTGCCCGAGCCACCTTGTTGTGATTGTTCGGCTTTATCAATTAAGCCTTTAAGCTCTTCGGAAAGCTTTTTGTTGTTCTCATAATCTGATTTTGACTTTTCATATTGTCTCTTAAGAGCCTCGAGATTGGCTTTTAGTTTTGTGCTTTCCTCGTCTGTTTTATCGCCAGAATTTTCGCCATCAACTCCAGATATACCAGTGTTGCCGTCGCTATCTTTTAGCGTAGCTTTGCCGCTAGACTTGGCTTTTTTTTCAAGCTCTTTAATTTTCTTGTTTAAAACTTCAACTTGTTTCTTTTTGTTGTTTAAAGAAATGTCACGGGATTTGAGCAGCCCTTTGATTGCCTCAAACCTTGAAAGTGATACGCCTCCCTCGCTAACTTCGCCACCCTCTGAGGGACTGCCGTTGCCAGAATCATCACCTGGGTCTTGTTGTTTATCTTGTATGTTAGCCATAAACTCAGACAATTCAGAATTTTCTTTTTTTAATTTTTCATTTTCTAATTTGAGGCTTTTATTATCATCAGATGATTTGCCACCAGTATCTTCTTTTTTTGCCGCAAACCTCTTTTTGTCATTTTCAAGCTTTAAGTTTTCCTGCTTTAATTCAGATACACGCTTTTCAAGCTGTTCAACATAAACCTCATTAGAAACTTCTTTTTCTTCAGATTTGCTTAACTGTTTATCTTTGACTTGCTCTTTTTGAGAAACCGTTGCTTCTTTCCAATAATACTCAAAGTCTTTTAATAGTTCTTTTACACGGGCAATGGTAACAACACTTTTATCTGTATCCCCATCAAATCTATACTTAACCATATCTTTTTTGGAGAATTTGTTAAGTGTCTGCATTAGCGGAATAACATCAGATAGTCTCTTGGTTTGTAAGTCTATATCTTTTGTACTAAGTTTACTTGGATCTAATCCCGTAGCATTAATTCTTTTAAATGCTGTTTTTATAGACGTTTGTAAACTTGTTGTATATAGTTTTGATACATCGCCGAAGTTCGCATTTAATGGATTTATCTGCAAGCTATCATCAGGATGTTCTTTGTTATATCGAGATATAACTCCATTTATTACTTTATGCGCTTTTTGTGCCGCAGTCTCGTAAGATTTTTCAACGGATTTTAACCACTGCTGTTGATCTTCAGATAGCCCAATGTCACTATAACTTAAACCAAGTGACGATAAAGAGGTGTCAAACTCGAGTTTGCTATTAGAAAGCCTTTGAGCAACATCGTGCATTTCATTTGCTTTCTTTATATAGTAGTTAAGCCTGTTCTGTATTTTATCTTTGTTACCCTTACCATAAATTTGACTGCTATTAAAGGTATCAAAGAACTGCGAAAAGTTGTAATTGGTTTTGTCTGCTTTAAAAGTAGAATTATCAAATTCGTCTTTTAGGTCTTTAACTTTTGCAAAAGCTTTGGTTAATTCATTTTCAAGTGATTTCTTTAACTTATCTGCCTTGGGCTCTATTTCAATGGTAGGGGTGAAATCTTTCAAGACCCTTTCCATATCCTTAGTATTAAGGTCGGCATTGACCCTAATATTTACGTCGCCTATATATCCTGCCATTATTCATTCACCGTCCTTATTTAAACTCTTTTTTTAAGCCTTTTATTATAATATCTTTGGCAAGCCCGCTAACATAAAATTCATCGTAAGTATCTTTTATAAAATGCTTTGGATGTCCATTAAATTTTCGAGACATATCATTTAGATCTGGAACAGCATTTTGGTCAATCCAAGCCGATAAAATTGTTGGATCAGAACTATAATCAATGGGAGTTCCGAATACACTATCATTTGGCGGAGTGATATTTGCAAAAGAAAAGTTACCCGAAATTCTGTAATCCATATTTATATAGTTGCCTCGTTGTTTGACAAAGTAGCCATTTTTACCATAAACTCTGGTCTCAGTTCCTTTTGCATCTTCAGCCCATATTCTGTTACTACTCTTGCGTGGTGCTACTGTAACTTCGTTGGAAAGCACCTGAATATTATCTTCGTCGGCCATACCACCATTTGTACCACGGCGTTTATATACTACTGGGGTGTACGAGTACACATCTTCAACGACTTTATCGTGCATGATTTTTTTAGCCTTTTCTTGAAATTCGCCCTGCATTGTTTTCGACAAAGCGGCCCCAACCTTTTCGGCTATTGCTTTGTTGATATTAGCAATTTGTTTTGCTTGTTCTTTTGATAAGCTTTTTAATCTTGGCATAATTTCACCTCACATTACAAACATAGAAAATATAATTTCGTATTGAAAAAAATAGGTAGGCTATTTTTTATAACCTACCCTCCTTATTTAATTCGTCGTTTATTTTGTCAACAACCTCGTTAATATTGTCAATGCCATATTTGTCTTTATAATATTGAAGTTCTTGGTTGGTCTTTTCAAGTACAACGTCGGCTGGAATATTATAAAGCTCCTTTATTTCGTCATCACTCATGTCGATACGCTTTGGCAACATATTGATTTTATTCAGCATAGATTTACGCTCGAGTTCTTCCTCTATATATAAATCAAAGTGTTCTTTACAACACGCTATGGATTTCCAAGAATTAATTCGATCGCAATAGTCACAGGCATAATATTGTTTTGGTTGTCCATTGTTGCCCAAATTACATTTGCTATATTTGCAAATATGATTAGCTTTCATCCTTTTATCCTCAATAAAGTAAAGGGCTTGCTTGTTACAAGCCCGATACGTTATTTATTTGCATTTATTATTTTCTGCTTTTTCTTTATTGCAGGCTTTGCTTCATCACACATGATGTCGTCATACAATTTCTTCATGGTGCTTGATACTTCAAATTTACCATAAAGGTTAATAACACTGTTTATTTCCTCTTTCGCCTCTTCTTTTGATAACGACTTTTGGTCGTATTTAATCATCGGTTGAAGCGCAAGATAATGTCCCCAGCAACAAGCGACCTTGCGCCAACTATTTGATTCTTTGGTGCTATCGCAATAGCTACAGGCAGGGTAGTGCGTTCCACACAACCTACATTCATTAAGGTATTTGGTCTTAGGCAATTGCTCTACACCTTACCTTAATCCTCTGGATCCTGATATACAATGAACTCAAAGAGTTCGCCGTTTGCAGTACCCTGGCAAGTATCAACAAGTGTTGTGGCCTCAAAAGCCTGAATTGTCTGGTCACCGCCCATGTCAATATCAAACGTACCAGAGAACTGTGCTCTTGGAATGATGAACTGACACTTGTACTCGTTGTCACAAACGTCGGTAGCAAGACAATCTACTGCAACATAAAGTGTCTTACCAAATACGTCGGACTTATTGATAACCCTAGAACCTGTTGTCTTGAAATCATAGAAAACTACGATTGAAGTTCCAACTGAAATGTTTGTTGTATCAGTAGGAAGTGTGAGCGTCTTTGTAGCTGCTTCATACTTAAAGTGTGTAGCGTCAGCCTCACCAGTTGACTGTGTATAATGGATAGGCAGAAGCGCACCGTTTGGAGCCATAACTCTGAGGTCAATAATCTCCGCACCGACTGCGCCAAGAGCCGTAAACTTTGTCTTACAGGAAGTTGTGTCTTCAACCTTGATAACATCAGGGAATCTAATATTAACATCGCCAACCTCTTCATAAGAACCTGTCTGAGCCGCAAGCAGACCGCCTGAAATCAGTGCAGACTCACCACTTACAGTTGTGGACTTATTCTTCTTAATCTGCTTAAGAACTCTATCACCCTTACCTGTGATATCTGTTGTATCCTCAGTATTTGCGATCTTAGCAGACTTAAGCTCGTCAAGCAGAAACTCACAAACGCCAGATACTCTGTCATAGCCATGTATCTTCTCAAGGGAAGTAATGGTAAAACCATTAATCTGAATAGCCATAGTTTTTCCTCCTTAAAAATAAAAAAGACTCAAACCTTGCGGTTGAGCCTATCTCCACGATAACCAATTTAATTTATCTTCTGGAAGTTTATCAAGTTTAACTGTACCAAAACCTGAATAAGCCCCAGTGACCAACTTATCGTATTGGTCTTTCTTTATAACCTGTTTAACACAGGCATAAAAGTTGTAAATAGAAATATTGTTAATACTATCAAAGTCGTAAGGGAAACCTGGGTGACATACCAATGCAACAATTTCGCCGTCTAAGATGTCGTCGGACATTTGGAGCTGTTTGTTACGGCGTTTTGCTATTTCTGCTTTTTCACGTTCACGTTCAAGAATATATTCTTTTGCAGTATTGTTACCCGGCTTACGCTTATATTTTTTTACGTTGAATATTTCGCATAAAGCATTGGATATCTGCATATAAATAAATTCGTCAATAATTTGATTACCCTCGATATCCTTGATAGTTTTTAAGCCATTTTCATTGTCTATGTAACAAGAATTAAAATCTACACAGTCAAAAAGTTCATTTGAGTCGATAATTTGCAGTGTTGATAAAAGGTTAATTTTATCATCATCTGACATATCGCAGGTCATTAATACTTGAGGCTTCACAAATGCGGTATCGAACAATTTCAAGAAAAATTCGTAATCACTGATTTGAGTGAAGTCGATACCAATATCATCAAGTTCAATCATGTGTGCCGATGGAGTTGTCGTAAACATATTGACGAGTTCAGAAATGTTTTTCAATTTTCGATACTCGCCGAGAGTTGGAATTTTTATAGAAATCCAATCTCGTATTTTAAAAGTTTTAAGATCAAGCAGACTTTGATTTGCCATTACATAGCACACCTACTTTTTGACATATCTTCGGCTTTGAATTTTAAGATACGACATCTGTGTCTATCGCCCAAATCTTTTTCTACATTTGAAATTTCTACAAGCTTCTTCTTGCCGATACCCTTATAATCAATTAGAATTTCTTCAATTTGTTCCGCAATTAAGTCAGGACGTGCCCCACCAAATTCCGTAACCATTTGCTTTTGATGTGAAACAACATAGATTGTTATTATGATTTGCTTAAAAAACAGACTTGAAGTATAGACTTCGGGCACATCTATTTTAACGCAAATATAATTACGTTCCTCATCAATAGTTTCTGGCACTCGGATAAAATTAAAGAAATTGTGGTATATCAAATCTTCAGGATTAGATATATCTTTTTCATTGATAAGCTTTACGATTTTTTCATTATTCACAAACAATGATATTAATTGCTGTTTGTATTTTTTTATTTGTCCAGACGGTGTCATAAAATTGCCACCACCTTTACATAAAGTTCGGCAGAACAATTTTGAGCCGAGTTACATAGTTCAATTTTAATCTTTGAGCCAATGATACCCTCATTGTTGTCGGCTTTGATTTTTATTGTAGAACCCTCATTAACGATAGAAAAATATTTCTTATGTTCGTCAATAACGGCTACATTCCATATCGCTTCTTGCGATATTTCAGAACCATCCTTATCATAGAATACAGCATTAAAACTTTTATAGTACCCGCCTGCCTTAATGGTAGGGGAGCCATCAAATTTAATTGCGCAGTTTATTCCAACCGACTTATCTTTGGTAGGCTTAAAGTAATCCGCAATCATCAATTCGTAGTTATCACGATCGTGCGATCGTTCGGACTTTTGTAGTGTTATGATATACACACCATGTTCATGATTTTCATCATATATTCCGCTTACAACATTACGATTAATAAGTTTGTATGCCGTCGGATTGTCTTTTTCTATATCTAATAAAAAGCGCCTATCTAAACGAAGTTGACGTGTTTCATTGTCTAGGGGTAAATGCAAGGTTAAATTGCCGTCGGTTAAATTTAACGTATTACCCTCTTTGATACCGTCTGCGGTATTCGTTTCAGCATAGCACCATCGACTTATAATTTCGCCATCCTTGTTTTGCCAACGTAAATTAATATTGCATTGGTGTATGACTCCTTTATAATAAACCGAAGATTCAATATCAACATTGGAGATTAACCAATGTGATTTTTCCCATTCAACAATTTGCCCATCATAGATAATGTCGTTTGGCAAAGCACAAATCGTTTTTACATGGTTATTGCTTCCTGATACTATTACAACATCTTTTTGCTCACTGTCAATAAGAACACTTTTGCGTGAAGGACTACGCCGTGATTTATAAATGATATTATTTTTGCAATGATTAATCATTCTCTCTTTTGGGGTTGCACCATCAGATAAAGTTACCCTGTTATACAAGTCAAATTTATTGATTGCTCTCACCCCCGTAGAATTTGTTCAATCAGGCTAATACATTTAAAGACTTCACTTTTGTAAACCTCATGCGAAATGTTAGGTTCTTTAAGAGACTCAAGTACACATATAATTGTAAGTATTCTCGCATCGTTGTGGTATTCGTTCAGTAAATTTTCAAAGCCATGTAGCTCGAAAATCAAACTTGATATGTACACTTCCGTTGTAGTATTTTGTTCTTCTTTCATCGGAAGAATTTTATATACCTTGGAGATTAAAGAATTCAAATAGTTAATATATAAATTATTATTTGCCATCTATTTTATCCCCCAAATCACGGAATGAAAAAGTATAATTTTTTATCATGTTTTTTGCTTCATCAACCGCATACTCATGGGTAGAACGAATTTCTTTTAACAAATTTGCTGGTGAATACTCCGAGTAATCTTTAGTGTTCAATTTGTTCTCGAGATTTTCGCAGGAGAATAATTGAGGTCTTAACCATTCGGCAATCATTAACTGATGAATAATGTCAATCTCATCTGCATCAAGCGTGGCATTAAATTGACGCAATTCTTCGTTTCGGTCGTCAAGATTTTTGCGACATGATTTTCTAAATCTTGCACAAGCTCTATCCATTATATCAGTAAGCCATTCGTCACGGTCTTCCTTTAAGATATTAAAAAACTTGTACTCTGTTACAATACCAACAAAGCTGTCGGTTATTTCACTATAAGGTGTAGCCAATATCATACACCTCCATTACTCTTCAATATCCAAGTTAAGTTCGCTTTTTAGTAATGCAATTGTTTTACGAGAATCTATTGTGCCATCACTTATCATTTTGCTAGCCTTATTTGCTAAGATTTCTTTAAATCCATCTGGAACACCTTTTAAGATTTTCAATATCTCAGAATCGGGCTTATTGAATAGGTCTTCATAATCGTCCATTGACGGAATACCATCATAGTAGGCATTTACTCGTAAGAACTTTTTAACTTCAGGGTCTTCAATTGCAATCCAATTCTTTTCAAAAAATGCTCGCTGAGAATTGCGCATAGTTACAAGTTCACCAAGTTCAATGTATTCCACATCTCCTTCATGCTCCCACTCAATAGTGAAACCCATTTGTCTTGAGCTTATATAAATTAGCTTGCCACTGGTCATATTTGTGCATGCTACCATTGTATCAAGCGGTAATTGCTTGTGCTCTATCTTCTTATTTTCAGAAGTAGAAGCTTTTTTAGTGGTTGCACCCTTGGTTGTATTTGATGTGGCTACCCCTTTAGATATTGTGCTTTTTGTTGTACTCATATTTATTCCTTTCATTCAAAAAAATGCAGAGAGCATTGAACTCTCTGCATATTAATATTTTTATTATGACATTGAGTAAACGCCGAACTGATCCGCCATTACAATACCAACGCCGTAGCTCTCGCCATAGAAGAACTCCTGTGTAAGATCGGCATTATCGGCAGGATTGCCAAGAATAATTGTTGGCTCGCCCTCAGTAACGACCTTAATAGGCTTGTCATCTGTTGCAATAACATAAAGCTTCTTATCGTCAAGCAGGAAATCAGTTGTACCTGGCTTATGTATCTGATTTACCTTAACGCAGTTTGTACCATTAAACTTACCGTAGTAACCAATGTTGTACATATCAGACTTAGCCTCGTCAGATACTGTGTCTATCTTTATCTTTCTGAGTGCTGCCTTTGTACCAATGATTGTTGCAGACTTGCCAGTTGCCGCCTCTACATGGTTTACCATCTCAAGCAGACCATCTTCGCTATATGTGCCAGCTACAGGGAAATAGGTTGAACCATTGCCAACATATGTACACCAAGCATTATAGATATCGGCTCTCATCTGCTGTTTGTAAGATTCGCTCACTCTGTCGATAAAAGTATTAAAGTCTACACGACCTGGAAGAACTCTATTGAGCTCCTCATAAATCTTAACAGCTTTAAGAGAAGTCTTAACTGTTACATGTTCACCACCATTAAGTCTCTGACGTCTGAGTGACTGAACACCGTTTGCAACTTCAGAAACAACAAAGAGCGCCTTTGATGGAACGTAGAAGTCATTCTCGTCACCGAGCTTTACGTTTCTATAGTCAACCATATTCATGAAGAATTCGTCACCCTGAATACCGTCAACTACGGTTCTCTGAATAACCTCCTCAACAATAGCGAATACACCGTTGCATTTGCCATCTCTTATATCTTTATATGAAATCTTTGTAGAACCATTGTTAGCGGCAACCAGTGCTTTTCTCAGTGTCTCCATTGAATCGCTCTGTGAAAACTCGCCAACAGGATTACCCTTGTACAGATTTACAGCAAGGGAAACAATTTTCTCATTTGTATCCATTATAGTATCTCCTTTCCCTATAATTACTTAACCTTGATAACGTAGTATGTATCAGGGTTTACAATCTCGACGGCAACTATCTTACCAATGGCGCCTGTAGCAGTGTCAGTTGCAGTAAGCTTTGTTGAGTCCGCTGTCAGCTTGACGTACTTATCTTTAGCAACTGTGCCGTCAAGTGCCTCCTTAGTTACAGAGAACTCGTCTCCTGTTTCAAGAGCATACACTCTAATCAGTGAGTCGGCCTCATTTGTAAAATCCTCAAGGTTGTGATATCTCTGCTCGTCATACATAATCTCTACAGAAGCCACCAGACCAATTGTTGCTCTTGTGTCTGCCGCTGTAGGTGCAGTTACCTTATATGTTTCTCTGTTTATAAGCTCGTCTGAAATAGATACAACATTTCCGTTGTCAATAGCAGCCGGATCGGAGCCGCTGTAAAACTTAGCTGAAATCAGCTTAGAACCATCTGTAGTGCCTGACAGATTATCAGTTCTAACAATAGCATGTCTTGTTGCCATGTTTTATTACCTCTTTCCTTAATTATTTTCCATACTTATCGTATAATTCTTTGTACCAAGGCTCGTCCACAGACTCTGTTTTACCATTTAAACTAAATGTAACAGTCTTGCTTTCCTTAGTTGCTTTGGTTGACTTCTTGTTTTTCTTGCCCAGAAGCATGTAACACTGTGCAGATATTTGCTCAGCAGTCATGCCGTCATGCTCGGATTTAAGAAGAGAAAACTCGTCAACGCCAGATAACTCATTCTCAAAATCATTAAATATTTCTGAAGCCGCTGTTTCAACCTTTTCTTTTTCGACAGTTTCTTTGTATTCATTCAGCTCGTCTACCTCTGACTTGAGCTTACTATTTTCTTCTTTAAGTGCGTCAAGCGCAGCCATTTCTTCTGCTGTGACCCAACTTCTGAACACCTCTACATAATTACTGTCAATTGTTACAACCCCAGTCTCGTCAATGGAATACGCAAAGCGTCCCATCTTTGAAGAAGAGCCATTACCGCGTTCATATGAATAAATTGAAATATAAACATAATTGTCATCAAAGTCTTCAAGCCAATAATCTACCGACTTAACGAGATTTTTATCTTCGTCATATTCACTGCTGTCTTTTGGAATTGCATTTTTTATCATCTCTCGCTTCTGATTTACGGTTGCAAACATTGTAACGGGAGCTTCGATTTTAGAAGCCTTAAACTCATCATCAGGCTTAGCCTCGTCTTCGGCTCCTTTAGAATTAGCCTGCATTGTTTCAAGCTGAGATCTAAATGTTTCCTCAGTCATGTCATCTGTGATGTCAAAAGAAATATCGTCGATTTTCATTTTATATTCTTTGAGAATGTTTTCTATAAGTTCCTTATCCATCTGTTTCACATCTCCTTTCGTAAAATCTTCTTTATTATCCGCAAGGTCTTTATTTAATTCTTGCATCATAAAGGACAAATCTTTTTCGGATTCCACAGATTGTGAGAAAGTTTCAATTGTCGCTCTCGCATTTTTCATACCTGTATCAATACCTTCATTCAACAGCGTTACTGCCGCATAGTTGAAATCTGTAATATCGTATACATTATCTGTGGTGTTATAGGAATAAGCTAAAATATTCACTTCCATCGAGATTCTTATTTCATCATAACGATTGAGAATATCTTCGCAATAATTGGAATATTTCTTCCATATATATCCGTCAGCATAAATATAGTTGATGCCATCCTCATTGACAACTTCAAAATTATTTGTCTCTGGAATAACACCAACTGGCGTTTCGGTATATATAATTTTAGCTTCACCGTCGTGTACTTTGTCTTTTTCAATTTCAAAATTGTGTTCTCCAAATTGCGGATCACCATTTTCATCAAAGTACATATACGCAAGTATTGGTGAATTAGCTAAACTATCTTTTTTCTCCTCAAGATTTTCAATGGTAAATTTAGAATTGTTATAATTTATTCCATCGTGACAAATCCGCATACGCAGTTTGATAAACTTGTCCGATTTAAAATCCTTATCTATGGAGTAATTTATAGGCAAATTTTGTTTCTTCATTTTGTTCACCCCCTCATACAAAAAGTGTTACTATAAACAATCTTTGTAAGCTCGTCTTTTGTAAAGGTAGAACTACAATTGTTTTCAAAAACAAAAATCTTGTTGTCAAAGGTCTGCAATAGCCTAAAACCTTTAGCAACAAGTTTGTTTTTTATATCAATATCTTTTGTATATATAAACTTCATAAGCTTCACCTAGTATTCTTGATTGGAATTATGGTCTCGCGTATTTTCACCAGCGTCAGATAACTGCTCGCCTTTTTCTTCCTGAGTTGGCGCACCAGCCTCTCCACTAGATTGTGTATATGAAGTTTTAAGAGGTTCAAATTTTTCCTTGATATGTAGTATATCATCCTCAAGAAAATTCATATTCATCATATCAATTGGCGCAACTCCTAACGCCGCACACGCCATAGTTGTTGTTGGTAAACTTGCTTGGGCGGCATTGAGATATGACTTATATGTTTCCTGCTGATTATAATAAGTTACATCCAGAAATTGAATCTTAAATTTGTATCTGCCGTCTATCTGTTTAAGTAGTCGATTTATATTACGTCCAAACTGGTTCATTAGAGCAAAAACCATTTGTTCGTCTGACTTAATAGAAACCGAAAGTGTTGCGGAGGTTTGTTTGTCACCACCGAAAATCAATGAACATACGCCAGCATCATTCCAAAAGGTTTTAGTTGCGTCGCCAACATTGTCTATATCAACATTGCCTGATTTCTGAAAGTCATGGTCTTCAACGTCCATAGGGGTTAGAAATGCGCCGATGTTTTCAGGTAATACCTTTAACAAATTGTTATAGTACATAAGGGCGTCTTCCTGCTCCATCTTATAATCGCCGTCTTCCATTGGAATTTTTAATGATAAGATTTTGTAGTTTCCTATTTCAGTTCTAGCCTTTTGCAATCCTTTATAATCATCAATATCAAATATACCCGCAAATACACCAATAAAAGGTGGCATTGGGAAATTAATATCCTCATTCACCTTTAAACAAAAAGTGCGTTTGCTACTCAAACTTTGCCAACGCATTGAGCGATGTGTTTTATACAGCTCGTACTTTTCAATAAACTCTTCGCCAAACGATTCCAAGTCCTCTTTATGACTTGTAAAATAAGAGAAGTCAAATTGATATAAAAAACATCCGTCCTCTATTCGATTAATTTTACAATAGTCAGGCGGCATTTTTCTTATATAGTATGAGTCGGTCGTTTCGTAAACATAGCCATAGAATACGTCTTCTCTAAAACACGTTGTTAATATTTTAACGGCCTCGTGTTTTAAATTCATTTTATCAATGTAGTTGCAAATCTTTATATATGTTTCTTTTAATTTAGCCGTATCTATTTTTTTACTTTGGTCAAGTTTATAAGGTTCAATAATATATGCCATTGTATGAAGCTTGGCAAAATAGTTAATTAGTCTCCGATAATGTGGGCTTACTTCGTAAAGGTAGATAGAAGCATTTCTCAAATTCTTTTCGTTTGCTTCAGGATCGGTAAACCATTTGACCACATCTTCTTTTTTGTATTTGGTATAATGAATAGAAGATCGATTAATATAGTAATCTTGATTCAAGTTTCTAATTGGTACTTCACCAAGACGTGCAAAGTTACCCATACTTTTATCCCAGACCATAATTTCTTTCTTTTCTGTATTTGACATTTATTCACCCCTAACTTGTACGCAAAGACGGCGCTCTAAATTCAAAAATGAAATTGTCGTTTAGCTTTGCTTTTTTGTGTTTTACGATAGTCCTCTCTAACTCGGTGGCAAAATAATTACCATAAGCTAGCGCAGAATATCGGTCTTTTCTTTCGTTTCCACGTTCCATAATCTTAATCAAACTGCCGTTTGTTTCATATTTCAGATTGACCAGTTCATTAACCAGCAGGGCAGTTTGTATATATGGCATAAGGATGTTCGCTTTTATTTCTTCGTCCAAACCCCTAAATGTTTTGGATTGCTTTAAAATATCGTCGGCATCCTTTTCGTTAATTAACAGTCTTGTCTTTCCACGCATTAAATTATCTTTAAGCAGGTATGCACAATCACTGTTGAACTTTGCGCTTGCCTTAATACTATAGATAACTTTTCTTGGGTTGCGTGAAGAACCCTTATATTTTTCCGCCATTGCTTCGTCATTCATACAAGTAAAGGCAGGATATAGTTCACCCGTAACAGGATCGACCAAATCTTTGACCAACTCATCATATACGCCATTACCAACGCCGTTCGTATCTATAACAATGTAGTCACATTCCAAATCTTCAAATAGGCGCCTTATTGTAATTGCTTGTGTTTCAGAGTGACCGCCTTCAAAGTTTTCGGAATATACTAAATTTCTAATATACTGGCTATTGCTAGTTGGAAGTAATTGCAATATATGAATAGCTGTTGCATCGTTCTTATTTTTCTTCGACGCCATAACGGCGATGTCCACAGCAAGAACTCTAATCTCACCATTTTTCTTTGTTGGGTTCTTCAAAGCTGGGTAATAGTCTGTTACCGAATGTGGATAAAAAGCAGTCTTTATAGCCCTGGCATCTATCAAACTTGAATAGCTAAATAATGCGTCGTCACTTTCACCATGCCACAAACATCCACTTTCCATGTCCCAAATTATCTGTGAGAAATCTGCCTCAGACATTTCGTCGGCTACTTGTTCCGCATTTAATATACCCTCTTTAATTGATAGTTGGTAGGGGAGTCCACATAAGAAATAGCTGCGCTTATCGTCCAACATTGCCGCACAATATGTCTTAGTCTTTTCCCATGACCAATGTTTTTTATAATACGCCGAGGATAAATACATTTCTTTATTACGCTCTTTGTACTTATTATATTGAGCGATATCGGTGCTTCTGAGCTTTTTATATTTATCCTTATTAAGAAATCCGGGCTCACGTTCAGCGGTCAAGAATTTCTTCAGTACAGTTGCAATGATAGTTTGGTCTACCATTCTAAACTCGTCAATTATAAGGATGTTAGCTCGATTGGAACGAGCACTGTCACTTGCGGTAACAACCTTTATCATTGAGGTGTTATGGAATTTTATATAATTCTCAGTGTTGTTATTTTTATAAACTTCTATCTCGTTTCGCAAATTAGCGGAATTAGGATAGAATATCGTCATAATTTTTTCCAATACTTCACACGCTTGTGCACGTTTAGAAGAAGCAATACAAATTCTGGTGCCAGGGTACAAGATACATCTAACGCAACAAAATATAGCGCATAGAAAGGTTTTGCCTTGACCTCTACTGGCAAGATACATAAAATTTGTATTAAAGTTCATCATGACTATTAAAATCATTTGGAACAATCGTAAATCAATGCCCAAATAATCTTTGACAAACCTATGTGGGTTTGCCCTATAATAAGCGGCACGTTCAATTACCGTCTGCATAGTTTTATCCTGAGTGTATACTTTATCAACCATCATAAAGTATCACCTACTCATCTGCACCAAAGATTGACTCAAAGTCTATGTCATCATCTTCGGAATTATACTCAGGTGGAGTAACTGTATATTTTGAAACTTCGTCGTTGTAAAGTTTTCCCCATTTGTTTCTTTTGCCAAACATTTTTGCAAGATGCCCGTAGAACCAAACGCTAATATATTTTATAATACCGTCAACATCCTTAAACTCAGGGAGCGGTTCTGGAACTGGTTCTTCATCTTCCCATTTCTTTATAAGTGTTCCAAATGTATTCTCGTCGGCTATTGAAACATCTTTAACCTGTTTTGGCTGTAGCTTTGCACTATCAAGTAATTTGTTGAGTTCGTCGGTAAGCTTAGTAGTGTCGTCTCCCGCAATCATTGCTTTATGAGTTTTAAGCTCATTGAAACAAATTCGTTTAATTAAAATTCTTTGCGAAGGCTTTGAACACTCGACCTCTGAATTCCACTTTTCATAAGAAGCCTGTAGTTCTTGATAATCAGAAGCACTTTCCAATCCAGCTCCCCAAAAGTCAATGATTTCATGAGGAACAGTTTTCTCTATTGGTTCATACAATCCATCGAAATTTTCTGTATGCCTTTTAGACATATCTTCTTTAATTGTATCTTGGTAAGTTTTGTTGCTATATGGATAACGATTTATTTTTGTGATATATCTTGAAACACGTTTTTCACTCTCAGATTCTTTATAAGCTATCTCGGCTACTTCTGCATTATAATAGATATCGAAGTACATACAAATCCTGCGGTAAATGTCCTGATAATCTGAATAATCTTTTGCGACAATGGCCCACATAGCGTTTAAACAATCACGACAATATGGCAGGCGGTGATCGTTGCCAGCATATATAACACTGTATGAAATAGGAAAGTTTACAGGATTGTTTGCACTGCAATGACAAGAAAGACATGTATATCGGTACTCTTTCTTTTCAGGAGTCATTACTTTTTCACGTTCTTCGACTATACTTTTAGTCTTAGGCTCTTTTTTGCTTTCTTTTGTAGCAACTGACGGTCTCTTAGATAACGATTGTTTTTGTCTTCCCATACCGTCACCTACTCTTCAAACAACTCGTCGAGGTCATCGGTTTCGTCACGGATTATATAAATTTGTGTAGTTTCTGATGACTCGTGGCCTAATAGACTTTGGATTACAGAAATGTCTTTTCCTTCTTCGACTGCAAGCTGAGTTGCCTTAGACTCTCTTAGAAGATGCGGATGAAAGCGTCTGCCGACGATAGGTGTAAATACATGAGTAGCCCAATTGTTTAACGTGTTCTCTGCTATGCCTTTTACTTTTCCGGCATATTTAGAAATAAACATGTCTGGGCAATCGTCTTCACCTCTAACTTCAATCCACTTCTTAAATGCATCCATTGTATCCTGTGAGAATTTAAACTTTCTTTCTTTACCAACCGTACCCTTTCCTTTACAACGAATAGTAGGGGTAACATAATACTTAATCTCTTTTGTTACTTCGTTACCATTTTCGTCAATATGGGTTTTGTGTTTTATGGTCGGCTTGATGTTTACAAAATCCTTTTTCACTTGTATGCTCTCAGCACGGCGACATCCTGTATCTAATGTAAATTTAAGATAGGCAACCTTTTGCCAATCACCACGTTTTTCGAGAACAGAAATAAGATTTGCAAATTCCTCTTTCGTCAGTGGTTGCTTCTCATTTACAAAAGCCTTTGGCGGTCGTGCTATACTCTTATTAATAAAATTGCGAAATTGTGGATAATCGTCCCTATAGTAAACATCTATGTAATTATTAAGCGAGCTAATTGCCGCTCTTTTGTTTGCACAATCTGCACTTGAACAACCACGGTTGACCATCCAGTTTTGAAAACGCTTAAAGTCTAAAGGTTTAATGTCGATCTGAGATTTGTTATTAAGATTATCTTTGACCCAAATAAACCAAATTTTTAAATTTGACTCATAAGCAATTTTTGTTTTAGGCGATAGCTCTGTGCTGTTCGTTATAAAATCTTCAAATATAAATTTGTTAAAGTCGTTTACTTTGTTCCACTCTTCCTGCGTAACAGGCGGAAGTTTTGATACCTTTGACATAGCGTCTCCTTTCTTTCATTTTAGGTTTTGTTTTTATGGGTCTACAAAACCTCATAAACCGTACCCCAATTGGTTGCGTGAGATTGGACTCGAACCAATAATCTCTTGCCTATGAAACAAGCGAGATACCTTTTCTCTACTCCGCAATGTAAAGGACGACTATTGCCGTCCTCTATCTGTCAATATTAAGACACTGAAAAGGAGATTTGAATATGCTATAATTAGTTGTTTCTGACAAAATCCTTGAGCACAGAATTCATCTTGAATCTGTAACTCTTGTAGGCTGGAGCAAATATCTTCTCACCAGTCTTTGGATTATGTCTATTGCGTGCCGCTCTAACAACTGGCTCAAGTTTTCCAAGCTCCATAATTCTTACTTCCTCATTTGATTTGATAGCGTCAACGATTGCCGCAATTGCTGCATTAATAGCAGCCTCAGAATTTTCTCTTGTAAAGCCAGTTCTCTTTGATACGGCTGTTATAATATCTTTCTTTACCATTTTATTTTTCCTCACATTCTAAATTAATTTAAAGACCCAACGTGGTACGCACTGCTAGGAGGCGTGTTGGGTTCCTGGTGTAATCATGAAGATTATAAGTCTTCAATGAATATTTATTTTTTTGATTGCCCATACAGATTATTGAGTGTGCTAAAATTTCACTGGGTACATACAATCTATGCCATGTTCGGAGCATACACAAATTGTCTGACTCGGCAAACCACTAAGACGCTTTTGTATCGTATAGTCATCGCCACTTCCGCACAAACAACCGCTTTGCACAATAACAATCCCGTTGATTTCATTGTACGCCGCCGAATGTCTATGACCCATGATTATTGCATACGGGATGTTTCCAACCATACTACATAGGCGCATTACGCCTGTCTCATTTGGTGTATCATAGTCACCGTGTACAAGGAAATACAATTTGCCGCATATCTTAATACTTGCTATGCTTGTATCAAAATTGTAGTAAGTTTGAAAACTGATATTGTCAACATTGCTTAATGACTTTTCCATTATGAACGAAACGATGTCGTCGAGTCTTTCGTCATGAAGTGCTTCATCTTTTTTGTCAAGACGCGAATGATTTCCTGATACGCTTGTGACTGTGACTTTTGCAAAATGATTCGACAGTTCATATACGAATGAACTCAATAACTCAGACACGCCTTTAATCTGCTCTATGACATTTTCGCGGTTAGCAATTTGAATCGACTTATGTATTGAGCCAGAAATTATATCGCCTAACATTACGACGTGAATATTTCTTGCCTTATGACGTGATCCAATGCTTATAATCTTTTCGAGATATTTAGCAAGATAGTTTTTGCATATGTCAGAATTATACGTCCCAAAGTAATTGTTGTAATTAAGTCCATAGTGAATATCACTAATTGTAATAAGCAAATCTGAATTACCTCTAACTGTTACAGGTGTGGTATGATTGCTAAAATTCACTTTACCCATGGAGACAAGCTGTTCTTCAAGATAATCTAATTTTTGTTCAGTTCTTGCCGCAATGCGGTTCTGTTTGTTCCAAGCGTTTCTTTCATCACGGAATTTAATCTTTTCTTTTTCAAGCTCACGTCTTTGCTCTGATATTTCCGATAAGACTTCTTCATTATCAGAAAACAGTTTCTGATTGCCTGAGAACATTTTTTCAAAGCTCTGATATTTTTTGCGGTAAGCAGACTCGGTATAGTTTTCACCAAGTAATTCGTTCAACACCCTACCTACGTCGCTCCATGTACCAATTTCATTTTTGTGACTACAGATCCTGAATATCAATTCTTCGGGGCTTTCATTTTCATAACGTTGATATTTATAACTCATATATCCACCATTTGCCCTTAGTTGATGTAGTCAACTTCACGAATCCGTTTTAGCGTAGATAACACCTTGCGTGTAGGCTCAGCATATATTTTACCACGCTTTGCTTTTTTACTTTTACCAGTTCTTGCAACGCACAGGTTCGGTATGGTCTTTCTTAATTGTTTTTCTTCCCACTTGTTAATTTCAATCATTTATCTAATCCTTTTGTTCTATATTTTTGGAGATATATCCTAACTTATAACTGCGCACTTGATAAGATTATAACGCTAGCGTAGGACAGCCCGTTCTTTGTATATTGACTTTTCCTCTCCATAAGGGGTGTAATTTTTTGAAATTTATATACAAAAAAATCCCGCAAACAACGTAGATACGTCGTTTACGGGGATTTCGTTTTAGTTTTGTTGTACTACACAAGATGCTTATTTTTATAATACGCCCTCAGTCTTGCCGCATTTCTTGCATGAATTTTACACTCAGGGCAGTAGGCTTCACGATGACATCTTGTACTTACTGTTATGGTTTTGCCGCAACCTGCACATTGAAGAATCTTGGTATTTGCTTTGATGGACTTCTTGTTTTGACATTTGTTGCAGTAAATTTGTTTCGAGTTTTCACGATAAAATCTTTTCTGACAGTGAGCACACTGGATATAATTTTGTGATAAATTGTTCGACAAATGTTCGTACACAACTTCGCCAAACATTTCCCAAAATGCTTTTTTCTTTTCAACACGTCTACTGTGAAATAAATCCTCTACAAGCATATCTACAACATCGTCAATGTTATGACCGAGCATAAGCATTTCTTCTTTCGCTTGATCGTATACGGCTTGGTAGTTAAGTGCCGTTCCATCTGAGTCACAAAACCTTAGATTGCTTGATATATCCCTAAAGCGTTGAAGCACATTCTCATCGACTTCAATTTCTTTGTTTTTTAGCAGAAATCTATAATCAAACTTTCCAACATTGTCGTTCTTAAAATTAAAGTTAAGCTTTTGTATAGGGGTCAACGACTTAATTCTGTCAACCGTGTTTAAACCTCTTTCTTCTACTTGATTGGTTTCTTTGCCTTTAGCATATTGAAAGAAATGTGGAACTCTGCTCTTGACGTGCTTAGAAATAATTTCGTTTACCCAATCAGGACGAACGGGTTTATACAAGGTCTTGGCGTAGTCTATGACGAAGTTATTTTCCATACAAAGCCATTTAACAACATTGATTTTTTCTTGGTCGATTACTCCGCTATTCCAAACCTTGGTAATGGCGTTGCTTATTTCGCCAATATTGCCACCAGTGTAGGCACATATTAATCCATCATACAGGCTATCGGGAGTAAGTTCTTTTGCCCCCGCCTTAGCCATGTTATAGAAGAGCGGTACTATGTCATACTTTTGCAAGTTTCGTTTAGCAAGGTTTATTAGTGTTTCATCTGGAATCACCAATAGTTTATCACCGTCGTTGTCGAACTGCAAAACTTTCGATATACAGTCGGCACAACTTGTATAGATTGCATCTGTATTAAACCAACTGTCAACATGACGATTTGTTCTTATGGCATGTTCGATGTAGAGGTGCGGCGAACGTAAACAATCAAGCTCAATATTATCTTTGAACAGTTTGCAACTTACTTCACCGTTGCTTAAAAGTCCTTTAGGATTTGATATATGTAAGAATAAATATTCACAGAACGCATAAAGGTCTGGAACAACAAACGTGTATTTACCGCTTGTTTTGAATTTGGCCGCCCACTGATCTGTCTCAAGGCTATGTTTGATGTCTTTAAGGGCGGCACGAGAATATGGGTCTGATAAAAGCTCGGGATATAACTTAAGACATTTTTGAAAGCCGTTCATATTTTTGTTGTAGCTTGTAGCTCCGAAAACCTTGAGCATTGTTGCTTTATCGGTTGCGAGATTGCGAATATCGTTCATGCTCTTACGAGCAAGTGCGGCTATCTCATTGTCAGTGGTATCAATTAGTGTCTGTATCATTTGGTAGTTGATCGTTGCATATGGGATATATCCTTCTTCTATGTTACACTTGCCTGCGGTGCTTCCATATTTCTTGAAGTTGTTTTTATATTCACCCCAGTTTGAATAATATTTCCACATTTTGAACTGACTCTTGGTAAATATGATTTTGATATTTTCCTCAAGGATATTATGCTTATCGCCGTAGACGTCAGTAATCACGGGGTCGCAATTATTATCCTTGATAAACTTCACAAAGTCAAAACTTGCTAGCAGACCTTTGACCCATGGCAATCTTGTCATGAAATTTTTTGTACTCAGTTCTGGAAGTATCATTCCACAGCCATCGGTGTGCGTGATCGGTATATTCATTTCTTGTCTTTCAATCCTATAGGTCTTATCGTCTATAAAGTCAACCGTACCATGCACAAGCGTTTCAAAGTCGTCAACTACAATACACTCGTCAATGTTGAAGTCACACCATAAATCAGTAGCTGAATTACAAAGAGCAAGGTAGGCAAGAAATTTATTTACATTCATGCCGCCTTGCTCATTAATCTTTTCAATTGTCAAGCCTGCCGTCAATGCGTTCCAATACTTGTTGAGTAAATCTTCACGAACGGCCACGAGCTTTTTGGTTCTGATTTGCCCCGCACTACTTGAGAAGAAAACGTATTTGTGACCATTCATGTAAAAGCCGTTCTTCACAATGCTCTTGGCGACATCGAAGAAGTAAACTTTTACAATCACGATTTCTTCATTAAGCTCTCTTTCCTTTAGGTTGAAATATCTTGTAAGGGAAGAGCCAAATATTGAAATCTGGCGACGTATATTGAGCTTGTCAGGTATCACGGTTCGTGTGAGTGATACATTTTTGGCAAGCTCCTGCTTAAGTAATGCTTTATGACTGGCTATGTAATCGTTGAGAAAACGCAGACGCTTCTGATGTTTTCCAACGTATGGGGCTTTGTTGTCTTTGTTTGCTATAGTTTTTTTACCTTTACAAAGACAAGGGGTTATCTTTTGTTTGGCAATTCTGTCTTTGAGCGTAGCTCGAAGGCAACGTGCCTTGATAATTTTTTGTTCAATAGCACTTTCCTCTGGTGTATAAAGGCACGCAGTATCAAGTCCGTACACATAGTATAATTTGTTTAATGCCATATCTTTCTCCTTTATTGGTCTTAACCGTCAAATGGGTTTGAAAGATATTGGCATTGATTCAATTCTTTTCTTTCTTATTTATTCTTTCTTTTAGAGACAATAATCTTATATTTATTATTCAAGAATAGTTATAATACTAGATTATTGTCTCTTCTTAAATCACTAGATAAATCTAGTGATTTAAGAATTAATATATATATATATATATATTATAATATATAATAATTCTTTTATTTCTTTTCTTTGCTTCTTTCTTTTCTTTTTTTCTTATGCCAAATAAATCGGGGCTTGCAAATTTTCACCTATGGATGTACCTGCATTCACAAGACCAGTGACAGAGTTTAATCTCCAGTGACCTGTCACTTCGGACAAACGCACTCAAGTTTGTTGCCAATTCAATGCGGCAGGATTTTCTTTGCTTAATTACTGTCGGCTAGAACTGCATTGAACCTTGATTTGGCAAGGCTTGAGATTTGTGCCCATTTTATGCACAGCGTACTGTGATTTGTCAAGTTGCTTATGCCGGCTTATGTCGGCTTTCGTATAAACGTCTTAGACCTGTAGCGAGAAGTTATATGGTTGTAGCCTCATCGAACAGTGTATCCATGTCATCGTAGAATGCGTCTTTGTCGTCTTGAGTTATTCCGCAGTAAATCAGTGTAGTCTCGGGTGAATCGTGATTTAACATTCTCTGGAGTGTCACAAGAGCTCTTGAATCGTCGGGGTGCATCTTTATTGTCCAGTAGCCAAAGGTCTTTCTGAGGCTATGTGCGCTCAAGTGGTATGGTAGCCCAAGGTCGGTTTGAAGCGAATGAATGATTCTATAGATTTGTGATTGGTCAAGACAACCGCCTTTCTCGGATTTGAACAGATAGTCTTCAAGGGAGTAGTCGCCGATGTAGTCGAGATATGTCTTGATTGCTTCACGGCATGATGAATTAAGCTTTGGATTGTTGTGTTTAGAGGTCTTTTCCTCGAACAAGCTGATATAGCTTTTAAATCTACCGCCCTCAGTAATCACATCGCCAATCTTGATTTTAACTAAGTCGCCACCACGGAGTCCCGTTGAAATGCCAAGGGTGAAGAACATGTAGTTACGAAGTCTGATGCGTCTAGTCTTACCGTTGTTGAGCAAGAACTCTTTTGCCTTTTGAATATCCGCCATGTCTCGAATTGGATCGCCAGGGGTTGCCTTGGGTTTGCCATGTGAGGTGTACGGTGAATTGTTGCGTGGACGCTTCTCAATTTCGGGTCGCTTTGGTTTTACAGCGTCGCCAATGTCGATAACGTTGCACTTAAGTTTTGGGGCGGTCGAACCACTGAATACCTGCTGGGCGTGCTTGATTTTGTAATGTCTCATATGTCTATCTCCTTTTATCTACGGGGTTTATCACCCTTATCCTTATATACATATTATACACCATTTTTGGCTAAATGTCAAGCTTTTTAGAAAATATCTATGCGTTTTTTGACAATTATATTTAAGGCATAAATCTATTAAGCGCAAGTACGAAGCGTGCTGAGCGCACGATTGCAGGATGGGACTCAGATTGATCGTTGGGGCTGAAACGGCGCCACGGTTGCGTGTCGCTTTCTGGCGGCGGATTAAGTCGGCGTTAAATGCTTATGCCTTTGAGAAATGCGTTCACAAAAAGTTTACAAATGTGCGAAATACAAGCTTTCTTTCGGGGGCGTCACCAAAAAACCTTGCGTTCATAAGCCTAAAAGCTTGCATTACAAAGAATCGCATTTTTTGCAAAAGTGACGATGCGTGGATGAAAAAGGGGAGGGGAGCGGAAGAAAAGATTGCGAAAATAGGGCGGATGTGAAAGATGGTGTTACTCTTTGATTCTTCGGCGTTCTGGGCACAAAAATATTTTTTATTAACCCCCTCATGCAAGCTTATCGAAATAGCTTGCATTTAGTCCTTGCTTCCTTTTTATAATAAAAAGTCATTTTTGCATTTTAAATATTTTCAAAAAAGCTATTGACTTTTAATTCAATATAGCTTATACTATCATTGTCAACAGGGCAAGGGGTTACACAATACAGTGACCCACAGCAAATATCAAGCCCTGTGATATGTAGTAGCATAGAGCGTGAACTCTTTAAACTCCAGTATCTTGAAAAAACTATAACTATATCATTCGAGCAGTAAAGCACTCACATATGCCTATCAGAGATGATAGAGCCGTGAGCTGTGAGAACAGACCGCTGAGCCGTTCATGGTTAAAAGTGTAGCATAGATTGAATTAGCTCAGACCTTGCTTGAAATTTCAGCGAGTATCGGCGATGACCCTGTATTTTTACGGGCGAGCTATACCCTGACGACAGCGCAGTAAAGTCGCATCCCCTAGGGTGTTGGAATAGCAAGAGCCGACTGAGCAAAAAAACGGGCGTGATGCCCCGTGGAGTAAAGGTAACTGTATGCCTTTGCAGTACGCAAGCTTGCCGTACAATTCAATCACAAAAAAAGTAGGCTAATTCTTTGAGCTGTCTTGAATTAAGCAAGGCGGTTTAAAGCTTTATATAAAGCTCATGAGTAGTCGCTCGTGGGCTTGAATAGGGCTTTAAAGCTCAAAAATTAAATTTTATTGGAGGGTTCTATTATGAACATTTTGGAAAATTACAGACTCGTGGAGTCAAAAACAGGCGACGGTGTAGAGGTCATAGCAACAACAAGTGAGCAGATCGACAACATCAAGAGCTACATTAAGAGGCTTAATATTAAGTCTATACGCACAATGTACTCTGTACTTGAGGGCTTTGGTTTTGCTATATCATTTTCAAAGTCGCTTTTTTCACCTGACATCGACAGTGATACTTTTAAGGGCTGGCTTAAACCGTTCAAAGCTCTACAGACACGACTTGCCATCTATGGACTTTGCAAGCGCCGTGCTGCGGAGTCTGGAGATGCTGACGATATTAAGGCTATGACAGACTCAAAGTCTGAGTGTTTTGATGAGCTTAAAGCCCTCAAAACATGGCTCGGTGTAAAAGTCAACTGCAAGTCTACAGATATAGATACATTAGAGGCACACTGCTTTAAATACGCCAGATCCAACAGAGAGGCTATTGCTGAGGGCTGGACTGTCAAGCCTGTAAGCGTATATCAGTTTATTAACTTCTGCTTTAAGGAGTTGAATTTTGGTGAGAGCAAGACAGAGTGTGCTCTCGGTTATGCCAAAAACTCCATCAAACAGGCGGTTCTTGATGACGCCACTGAAACATATAAGAAACTTGCAGACTCACAGGCTGATAAGCCAGCCGAGCCAGCCAAAAAGCCGGCCAAAAAGACAGCTAAAAAGACGGCAAAAGCCGAGCCAGAAGCAACAAAAGCTGAGCCAGTAAAGGCTTAGTTTAAACAGTTCTGAGGGGTATCTGTAAAAGCCCCTCACCAACGCACATTGAGTGACAGTTATTCTGTCGCTCTTTTTTTTGTGCAAATTTTAAGGCGGATTTTTTTGACCCTTGCGGAATTTCTTTTTACTCAAAACGACCTAAAAGGCGTCACTTAGTAAAAGCCCTTGAGGGTCAATCTGTCTTTAAAATCAGAAAAGGGAGGTTTTACGGTGAGATTTTCACTAAATATAGCACAAAAACCGCTAAAATTTCATGGTTTTCACGTCCTAAAGGGCGGTGCTTATGGGCAAGGGCAACTCATTATTGACGGGGTAAAACGCCCCGTTTATTTTGTCTATCATGGGCAAAAACACAAAGATAGAGTCGTAATTTTTTATACATATTACGACGATACAAAAATATGGTTCAAAGATAAATTTGAGCCAGATTCTTCTGAAATAGCACAAGAGTGTGCAAAAAGGCATATTTCCGCAGAATATCCGCCAAAAGTAGGCAAGCAGGGTCCTCGGTCAATACTTGCCGAGGTTCCACGCCATGGCGGTAAATCAGCGGCGGAAAAGTTTGCTGTCCAGTGTATATCAATGCACTTTTCTAGGTACAGGTAAGGAGGTAGTTTTATGAATAAGCTTGCTATTGCCATATTGAAGGCATTGCATGACGGAGTTGTCACAAAAGGCGAAGCCGTCGAATATTGCCGTAAGTATGGTATTATACTTTAATTTTATGAAAAATGAGGAGGTAATTTTATGTTGACAAAATTTACAATCGAAACTTCTTGCGAAAGCAACCAAGAAAGTCAAAAGTTATATGTTGTTATGAAGGTTGATTCTTCATGGCATTTATACCCCGAATATGCCTTGATTGGCATATATACTTCAAAAGAAGTAGCTATCAAGGTGGCAAGAGAGCAGGTCGAAAGTATCGAAAAAACCAATAATTGGATTATCGAAAATGACCTGTTTGACAGTGATGACTATGAAAACACAGCCATCCACTTTGACGAAATCGAAGTAGATGATAGCGCCACGACAGCCTATGTGCTGTTCTCTCTTGGCAAGTATGGGGAATATTCCCTTCTTGGTTACTACAATGACAAAGAACTTGCTGAAAAAAGAAGAGCGTTACTTCAGAAGCGAGACGATGAAATTATAAAAATGGCCAAGAACTACGAAGACGCAAGAGAGTATTTCGTTGTAGAATCACAAATTAATAAAGAGACCTAACAAGTTTTTTTGAAAAGAGGTAGTTGATATGCTCATTTGAGTAAGTGGTAACCGCAAGCCACGTTAAATAATTTGCGGCGTCTAAGTACGGCATAACCCGCTAAAAGTCTATTACTGCGGTTTATTGCAAGGCTTAGGTGATATTGAAATATTGGGCTCGGCTGGTATGAGTAGGAACGGAGGTGGTGAATTATGCTTATTGTGCCAGCCCTCGTGTAGAGGGTTACATAAGTTAGATATTAGCATTGATTTAAAATTCCTTTCTTTTTATTCAGTAGGCGGTCAAAAGCCGCCTTATGGCTCGTTGGTCAAGTGATTAAGATACCGCTTTCTCAGAGCGGAGTCGTAGGTTTGAATCCTGCACGAGTCACCAAAGGACGTCGCAGTCCTTAGACGCGCATCGGTGGCATCAGTCGCTGAATACGTAGGGAAGTACGGATGAGCCGTACATTACTTGCCTTCTGTGGGTTGTGGGCAAGACAAGCCGCTGTGGTGGAATAGGCATACACAAGGGTCTTAAAAACCCTCGGAGTAAAATCCTTACGAGTTCAAGTCTCGTCAGCGGCACCAGTGTAGTTTGCCAATGCTACACAAAAAGAAAATTGGCATAGCAGGTACAGTGCTTATCCCACCATATGGGAATGTAGTGTGATGCCTGCGCTTGCGGCTTTAGCTCAGTTAGTAGAGCAACGCACTTTTAATGCGGAGGTCATGGGTTCAAGCCCCATAAGTCGCACCAACGCCAGATTTTATGGTGATTTTCAGGCGTAATCAGAAAATCATTATTATTATTTTAAAATGGAGGTGTTTTTATGGACGCTTTTGAAAACGTACATAATACATACGACCTGACAAAGTTAATCAGATCTATGAAACACGCAGAAGAACGTGACAAAGAAGAAAGAGAGCTTAAAAAGCGCATAGAAAGCTATAAAAGCCGCAGACTTGAAAGAAAAGCAGCCAAAGTGTTGTGGATTATGCAGAAAGTTCTCGGCTTTGCTATGGGCGTTATGGCTATAGCTATGCCCGAGAGTGCGGTTATTGCCGTGCCATTAGCCTGTGCGTTTTTATTCACAAGAAATATCCTATCAATTCGCCCAGTTGTCGTTGATGCCGATGGCGGTGTTATTGAGTTTGAAAGAGGCAAGGTATGAGTTTATACAATGACAAGAGGATATCTTGGCTCAAAAGAGTTTTCCCCGAGGGTACAAGAATATGCCTTGAGAAAATGGTTGATGATCCATACCCAGTTGAGCCGAATACGCTTGGAACGGTTGATCATGTCGATGACGCTGGTACGATTCATTGCAATTTTGACAATGGGCGCTCACTTGGCGTTATTTACGGCGTGGATAAATTTCATATTGTAAGGGAGGGAGAATAATTATGAAGAGCGGCGGAATTGGTTTTTGCGGACTGCTTACTATCGTATTTATCATACTGAAACTGACTAAAGTTATATGCTGGAGTTGGCTTTGGGTGGTATCACCACTGTGGATCGGCGCACTGCTTAATCTGATTATAACGGTGATTGCGGTTATTATAAGTCTTAAATGTTAGGCAGAGGTAAGTTTAATATCTTTAAAAATTACTAAAGGAACAAGATGTTCCGTTAGTTCAAATGGCATTATAGCAAAAAAGTCTAAACTCTATTCAAGTGCTTTTAAAGGAACAACTTATCCCATTAAAGATGGATATTTCTTAAAGGAACAACTTGTTCCGTTAAGAATTTAGGTTACTAACTAAGCAAGATGTTCAATTTGTTTTACAAGAGGAGGTGAAATTATGCCAGAAAGTAAAATCATCACGAGCGAAAGCATGGTAGACAACCATGACCTCAGAAACGAGCTTATTGCCAGAACTGAGGTTCTTGATAAGGTTAAGAAGCTGCTTTTGATACCTGAGATGAACTGTATGACTATTAGGCAGGTGGCGGATTATTATGAGGTTGATATTGATACTATAAAGCGTTGTTGTCAGCGAAACCGCACTGAGATTGAGGGTGATGGCGTTGCAACTAAAACGCCTACAATCTTTAAAGAAATTCTTAAAGGTACAAGTTGTACCTTTAAGAATTTTGAGCAACAAAACGGCAAACTTGTTATCCAAATCGACGATAATACCCACCTTGAAATCCCAAACCGAGGCATCAAGTGTTTCTCAAAGCGTGCCATCCTCAGAATAGGCATGCTTCTTCGTGATAGCAAGATAGCCCAAGAGGTCAGGACACAGCTCCTAAACATTGTCGAACACACCGCCGAGGAAAAGCCCGAACTTCTCACGCAAGATATCGACGACGAAGAAAAGCTCCAAGCGGCAATCGGCAAGGCTTTTGCCACGGGTGATATCATGGAATTTGCGACAGCCGCCCAGGCTTACACGGCGTTTCAGCGGCGTCATATCGACAGAATTGAAACGTCAAACAAGCTTTTAACAGCCGAGGTCTTACATATTTCAGACCGCAAAATGTTCAACAGAGTTATGCGTAAGTTTGCTTCGACTTTGCATATCAGTTTCGGCGTGGCTTTCAGTATGCTATATAAGCAGCTTAGTTATCGCTACGGGATTGACCTCAAAAAGCGTGGCAATCGCAAGACACCGTATATTCAGTATATCAAAGATGACGAATGGGACAAGGTACAAAAAGTTATCGTTGCGATTCTTGAGAAATACAATGTCAACGTAAAAGAATTCTTTGAGAGCTGTTCGCCAACCTTTAAAGAAAAGTAATATAGGCGGAGTTCTCCGCCTTATGGCTCACTGGTCAAACGGTTAAGACGCCGCCTTCTCAGGGCGGAATTGCATGGTTCAAATCCTGCGTGAGTCACCAGCCCGTTTTGGGCATTCCCTTCTTTTTCTGAGTGCGATGCTTTGCATCGCTATGGCTCAAATAGACTCTTATCCCCAGTGAGAGTACAGGTGTAAATCCTGTGTGAGCCACCATCAATACAGGCATAATCAGGTCTGTAAATTTTAAAATTCAAAGGAGTTTTTGAAATGACTAACGAAAAAATGACGATTCATCAGGCACTTTGTGAGCTTAAGATTCTCGATAAGAGGATACCCGCCCTTATCAAAGATGCAAAATTTGTGGTTGAGAACAAACATAGCAACACAAAGATAAATGGCGTCTCTATTGAAGAAGCTAAGAATGGCTTCAAGGCGAGCTATGACAAAATAGCCGACCTTATAAAAAGGCGTAAGGCAATTAAGCGTGCCGTTACGCTTTCAAATGCCGAGACCGAAGTCACAATACAGGGTATGAAACTGACTATTGCCGAGGCTATAGAGTATAAGAATCACGGCATTGAATTTGAGGAAGATCTTTTGAAGCATATGTCTAAACAGCTTAAAGCTGCACAGGACAGATGTAATTATGAGAACGGCGAAACATTACAGGGGCGTGCCGATGAGTATGTACTTGGAATGTTTGGTTCAAAAGACGGTAAAGCTGTTACAAAGGAAATAGAGGAGGCGAAAACCAATTTCATAAAGGCGAACACTTTTGAAATTATCGAGGGTTTTGACACTGCCGAAATCATTTCTGACCTTGTCGATCGTATAGACAAGTTTAAGATTGATTTTGACTCGGCTATCAGCGTATCGAACGCTATAACCGAAATCGAAATTTCGTACTAAGCAAAAAATGGGTGCTTTTTGAAAACCTTTAATTTTATGACCTTTGTGTTTTAGGCTATATTCACAAAGTAAAATAATAAAAATCTGGCCTCAAATATAAGTAATAGCTATCGTAGTCTATACGAAGATATATGATATTCCTTTTTTGTGGGAATGTTTTGTTGCTCGACTGGTTGCATTACAGGTTCAATTCCTGTACGAGTAATAAGATAAAGCTTAAGGCATAAAGCTGAAAATTTAATTACGAAAGTTCAAAGCTTATAATCGTCTAAAGCTTAAATCTTAAAGCACAACAATTAAGATTTTACAAAACCCTTGAGTTTGGTTAAGGTGCGTCATAACTTGACCGTAGGTTATCCACAAGGCTGAAAAGTGTCCATTTTATATATTTAACGACGGGTCAACTTTGGTTAATCCGTCGTTATTTTTTTTATTCAAATGCAAGCTAAAAAGCTTGCGAGTTACATTTAAGTAACACGGTCGATTGAATTATGTCACCACTTTGTAATTAAATTGTAATCTGTGTAACCATGGGTTACAATGCTGACCGCCACGGCGGTCTATGTGCCATTAGCTCAATTGGTAGAGCATTCGACTTTTAATCGAAAGGTCTCGGGTTCAAATCCCGAATGGCACACCAGCCATTATAAAAAATAGGAGGTAGAAATTATGGCGTACTGTTTTAACAATATAAAAAATTTCAGGTCAAGAATGGCGGCGCAGGCGATTCCTATACCAGTTAGGAACATCATGCTGACAGATAGTGTACACAAGAAGAGTATCGACACTGAAAAACTCGGCACAAAAGACAACCTCGTTGTAATTGTGCGGCGAAATTCCCGTGATACATATTCTTTGATTACAGGTCGAAGAGATTACGAAATCTCCAAGCGTGATGGCGTAGCAACTATAAATGCGATAGTTGTAAACATTAGTCGCCCCGCTTTTATGAGCAACTTCAAAAAGCTCATAGATGTAGATAAAGTGTACATACCCAGAGACTTTATGAATCATCCGCCAAAGAAAGAAAAGGTGGACAGGGCTATCTGTTTCTATAAATATTATGGAATTTTCGATAACCCCATAACTATAAAGCTTGATGCTAAGGGCAACAAAATTTTGAAAGACGGCTATGCCAGATACATTGCCGCAAAAAAACTTGGAGTAACTCAGATTCCATACAAAATTGGAGGTGTGCATAATGCTAAAAATCGGCAATGAAGTCAGAATAAGGCGTAAAAAAGACCTGCTTTGCGAATATAGTTACAACAATCAAGAAGATGAACCATTACGCCCCAAAAATTCATATTTAAGTTTTAACCCATCAATGTATATATATTGTGGAGAAATTCACAGTATAACGGAGATTCAGGATAGAGGATATGGAGATACAGGCGAATATACGTTGAATGAAATCACGTGTTGGGCTTGGACGGAATATATGTTCGAAACCCTTGATGGTAAAAAGTTGTAAAAAATGCCCGCTTTTACGGGCTATATTGGAGTGTAGCCAAGAGGTAAGGCAACGGACTTTGACTCCGTCATTCCGCTGGTTCGAGTCCAGCCACTCCAGCCACAGCGCGAGGGTAATTCCTGATACATACTATGGTTCTTCACCTCCAATAATCCCATAGTATTAAAAAGCCCTTATGGGCTTATGGCTCGTTGGTCAAGTAGTTAAGACGCTATCTTCTCAGGATGGAATCGTAGGTGCAATTCCTGCACGAGTCACCAAATAATGCAACCAATAGTATTACTGATATGTAGTTTCATATAACTACATAATAAAAAAAGAAGGGATAGATTTACATGAAAAAGATTGAAAGGGCTACACGCGACGAACAAATTCTTGGGAGAGTGCTCGGCGCGGATGAATGGAAAAGCGTTTTGCTTACTAATGTATATAACCATTTTTTAATAAAAACATTTGGGAAAGAAACGACAGCACGTAGAAAAACAGAACAACTTATCAATGAAACTATTAATGAGTTTTGCCGTGTATGGGGCTTTAGTCGCAAATACGAAACAAGACATTGTGATGGCAAAGATTTTCTTGACTTTTTAAAATTCAGAATTGTTGAAAGAACAACATTTACATACCACATTATGGATAATATGAATGTAAGAAAATTAGATCTTACACCGGTAGAACTAATCGATGTCACTTGTTCAATGGTGGCGGCTCCTCTTGCGCAAAGGCGTGACGATAACTCTCTGGGGTATAATGCCACATTGCGGCGTATTTATGGTGAAATGTCTGCAAGATATGGCATCGTATGGAGTAATCGTATGAAGAGGGCAAATGTAACCTCAAAACATGAGGTTATAGAAAATAACCCGAAATTACGCAAACTCTTTAAGGACATCGTAAATGACCTATTGAAAAGAGGTGATTTTTAATGTATCAGATAGGCGACAAAGTGCAAATGAGGCGTTTAAAAGATATGCTGTGTGAATATGAAACGATGCCGCCGTACTATGTTGGGAATTTATTAATAAGAAAAGGGACAGGTTTTTTAAAGTACATGGTTATTTTTTGTGGGCAGCAATATCATATTCGTCAACTAAGATATGTGGATGGGCGTAAATGTTATCTACTTGAAACCATAAATAGAGCCCCTCTTTTATCTACTTTTGAGGAATATATGTTTGAAAAGAGGTGATTTTTAATGTATCAGATAGGCGACAAAGTGCGAATAAGATCTCTTAAGGATATGCGGTGCGAGTTTGAAACTCCGTCTCCACAGTATTGTGGTAACGCATTGATTTTCGGATATATTCATTTCATCAAAAGCATGATTCCATATTGCGGAAAAGAATTCTTTATAAAGGATTTTTACTTCTGCAATCATAATATTTATAGGCTTGAAACTAATTGTGGTCGAGAATTGCCTTTTGCCTTTGCAGAATATATGTTTGAAAGATGTGGAAAAAACGTTAGAGAATATACTGAAGAAGATTTGGAAGAGTTGGATAATCAATTATGGGTGTAGATGATAAAACTATAAGGGAGGTTGTATTATATGCTAAAAGAAACCCATGCCTATACAATTACAAACGGAACTACATATACCAATCGTGAAAGAGCTATACAAGAAGAATATAAAACAAACCCCGCTTGTAGAGAATTCCTTATATTCACTCCTACAATAACAGATAATACAGTTAATGTAGGAGCCGTTTTGACTTGGCATAAAACACTTGCACTTCACACTATAAAAGATAGGCTTTCAACAGAAAAGGTCGTATGGATTAATAATGAAGATACTTACTCTTTTATAAGTATGCTTTGTGGGTATAAGATAAAGGGCAATGATTTTTATGGCAGAGGCTTATATCAAATTACCCCAGATGATTTTAGGCTAAGATATATTCCTGATTTTATTGACCATTATAATTGTGAATATAATCAGATTATGCTTTATGACATAACTAAATATATAAAATTATGTAATTGGTTTAATGATAAAATGATTAAGTTTAACTTTAATCTTTAACAATTATTTATTTGATAGGAGGTGGTACTGTTTTGATACAGGTGGGTGACAAAGTTCGAGTTAGAAGACTAAAAGATTTAGCCTGTGAACACATGAATATTGAAAGGTATAAACTAATCGGATCCGGAACTGGTAGCGAATGTATAGCTCTGATTGACAAAGGAAGCTTTTTTATTGATAGCATGTGTGTCTTTTGTGGGCAGGAGCTCGTAATAAATTCGCGCCATTCTCCATATAGAGGTTGTGCCGTTTTTTCTGCGTATAAATGTCCTTTCAATTTGAACGCGTATATGTTAGAACATCTCGATGGCAGTCTTATTGCTGAAAATTAAATAGGAGGCGGTGATATGTTGCAAGTTGGAGACAAAATCAGGGTTAGACGACTAAAAGATTTAGCCTGTGAATATATAGACATCGAAATGTATGACGGCGTTGAAATGTTTGGTAATTGGGGTATCTTAATTGAGAAGGATAGTTCTTTTGTTGACGCCATGTGCAAATACTGTGGAGAGGAACACAAAATAATTAATCTGTTTCTGATAGATGGAAGTTATGACATTTTTCGTATAGATGAAGCGTGCAGTTTCAATTTTAACGCATATATGTTAGAACGCCTTGACGGTAGCCTTATTGCTGAAAATTAAATAGGAGATGATGATATGACTAAAATTGGAGATAGGGTTCGGATTAGGCGGTGCAAAGATTTATTGTGTGAGTTTGTAGAACCACACGATAAAAATGGGGCAATTGAGGTAGGACATACATTTGCTGGTTACATGTATAATTTTTGTGGCGAAGAAACCACGATAGATGCTTTTGAAGACGATTTTGATGGTTATGATGGATACTTACTCGGCATTAATTATGACTATGTCTTTGATTTATACATGCTTGAATCCCTTGACGGCAGAGCGCTTTAATTTTTAGGAGGTGAATATATGAGGTTGGAAAAAAGTGTTTTCTTTTTTAAGCGATACCTGGATTTGCTTGAAAAAATAAAGGAAATTAATAGCCCGCATACCTATTTGCTTTTTCGTTACATTATGAAACGAATAGCGAAATGTAGACCAAAAACAACGCACATGGAAGATATCATATCTGAATGTGAAAGACAAAATGTTAATCCTATAACATTTATTAAATTTGTAATGCCTCTAATGGGTAAATAAAAAAAGGAGTGTCTTAAAATGACGGAAGAAAAATTTAAAACATTAAGAAGATTTGAGCTTGTTCGTTGTGGAGAGTATATCGGCAGAATAAGGAAGATAGCAGGCGACGAAGTTTATATGATGTCGGGAGAAATCTATAACCGCAGTGAACTTAGTGAAAACCTCTTTGAGATTGGTGACACTATCGTTCTGCGTAAGAACGGCAGAAAAGTTAAGGTATGTAAAATAGCCAAACACGTTATTGATTCTACGGCAACATTTACATATGAAAAAAATAATGGTGAATCGGCTTTATATCATTATATTTCACCTGAAGCTGATGAGCTTACGTTTTTTGCTCCAATGAAGCCTCATGAAAAAGAACCACAGGGTTCTTGTGAACGCATGGATATTGTAAATAATATGTGCAGTATTCTTGACGATGCAAGCTACGAGTATAATAAAGACGTTATTGTCGATATCGTTAATGAATTCTTTACAAACAAAGCAGAACTGCTTTCTATATTGAGGAAACATCCTAATTGGGATGAAAAAAATCTTTGCATTAAAGGTGAGGTAGAAGAAACTCGTGTAAAGGACGGTAACGACTTTCTTAAAGCTTGTAAAGAATTTTACCATAATTGCCGTGAAAACGGTATGTATCTGACAGACAAACAATTAGACATAATGTGGGATGGTGTGCAGTGTACCCAACCACAGCAGTTTGTTACTAAGGAGATAAAAGAAAGGTATGAGGCGGTTGGCGTACATATGACCGTTGGGGCCAAGTATTCTCGTGAACTTAACAAGATTTTTGTAGATATGGGACTTGATAAATACCCAAACTACAATCACGATTTTGCGGTGATTGCCGATGCCGTAAACCCATTAAAAAACACGCAGGTGGCAATACTCTCAGTAAATCCATGCGACTTCCTAAAAATGTCATATGGTGAGGGATGGGATTCATGTCACCATGTAGGGCACCACGGTTGTTATCATGCAGGAACGCAGTCTTATATAATGGATTCTTCGAGCATGATTTTTTATACTTTGTCAAACCAATATGTAGGCGAGCCATGGGAAAACAACAAGCTGACAAGACAGATTTATTGTTTTCAGAACGGGCTTCTATTGCAATCTCGTAACTATCCAAATTATAAGTTACCTCAGCGCGACGCAACTTATACATATTTTGTTTCGCAAGCAATATCCAATTGTCTTGGTATAAAAAACGAGTATAGAAAAGTGGATCATAGTCATATCTGCGCGGCGGAAAACTCATTGCATTATCCAGACTATAATTATGAGCAATACAATACTAATCTGTACGCTTTTGATAGTATATGGGATGGCGATGATATTACAATTGGGCATAGTTCTTGGTGTTTGAAATGCGGCGATGAACTTTGCAATTCAGGAAATATGATATGCGACGATTGTGATGAGGGGGAAGATTGGAGCACACAGGAGGCATTTTTTATTGACGATATTACCAATGAGTATTTTTATGTAAGAGAAGTAGATAATTATGCGGGTTACGACGAAGAACATGATGTTTTATATGCCCCGCATCGTGTTCATAAATGTAATTGTTGTCATCAAGCGTTTTATGGTAACAATTCGTTAGTTGACGGATTGTGTAAAGATTGCCGTGAAAAGAAACTTATTGCTGGCAAAAAAGTTTTTGTTTCAAAAAAGGGTTTAATTTTTATACGTTTTCTTAGTGCAAAAGAGATGTTTCCAACATTACAGCTTTTTGATAGAAAAGCTTGTGAATGCTACTATGATCTTAATATTTTTGGAACAATAATAAAAACTTTTAAGTGGATGTACGATGGTGCTGAACATACGTTATGTGCACTTAATGTTGACGACAAGTATGTATGTATAGTTGATATTGATGGAATAAAAGAGGTGGACTAATATGAATATTATTGAGATTTGCAAACTACCACAGGATAAGCTTAAAGAAAGGCTTTTTGTAGAACTTCAAAATTTAGGTTATTCGCCTGTAAATGAAGACGGCTACATATATGCAGAGGGTACGCATCCAGTATTACTAATGGCACATATGGATACCGTACATCATGATAACTGTACGATTGTGTGCGTTTCCGAAGACGGCAAGTATATAATGTCACCACAGGGTATCGGAGGTGATGACCGTTGTGGTATCTATATGATATTACAAATTGTCAAAGACGTTCATTGCTCAGTAATCTTCACCGAGGATGAAGAAATTGGTTGCGTTGGAGCCAGAAAATTTTGCAAATCCTCATATGTACCAGAAAAACTCAATTATATTATCGAGTTTGACAGAAAAAGTGGAAACGACGCCGTGTTTTACGATTGTGATAATGATGAATTTGAAAAATTTATTACAAATCCAGATGTTGGTTTCAAAAGTGCATGGGGTAGTTGTAGTGATATAAGCCACGTTGCGCCGCATTTAAAGGTTGCAGCCGTTAATCTGTCGAGTGGGTACTATTCACCTCATACCCAGCACGAATATATTAACCTTGAAGATGTTGAGAATAATATCAAGCGTGCAATGGTGCTCATCAATACTGAAACGCCAAGATATGAATACATTGAAAAGGTTAAAATCAAGTATGATTATTCAGGCCTTTATGGGCGATATTACGGCTATGATTTTTATAGTGCCAGTAATGACATTAAAAAACAAAAAAGCGATGACAAAGATGGACAGTTTAAAATTGAGGATTATTATGGCGGCGGCAAAGCAAAAAATTCAGTCAGCGATTTCTATGACGAAGAACCGCAGCTAGGCTTAGATCTTTATAGTAGCATTTTTCACAAGAAACTTTGCGTGCCAAACAGCAAGGTTTATTTAAAGAACTTTAATGAGCCAGATAGTAAGCCAACTGAATCACTGGATGAATATGTGATTGATAAAGACGGCACAATATATGGCCTTGATGAAGATACAGCTCTATATTATCCTTTACAAGAACAGTATAAACTGGTTGATGATAAAGGCGATCTAATAAGTTATCGCGAAGAGGATTCAATGGAAATGCCTTGGGCGTTTTATGAAAATATAGAAAAAATAAATGACTATATAATGAATTTGTCAATTTATGATATGACATATTGCACAAATCTTAGTGATGATTTTATGATGATACTCCTCGACGCAATGTATCCGGGAGAAGCAAACGACGAGACAGATTGTGAAACTTTCAAACCAGAAAGTGAAATTTCTGTTGCGATATGTAAATAAGTCTAACGACGAACGGAGGGGGTGATAAACATGATTATTCATGGTCGTAGTCCACCAGAATAAAAAGCGCTACATATCAATTCAAATGACACTAATATTAAAACATTTAAAAGGAGATATTTTTATGACATTTACAATTTCTAATCTTAAGACAGGCGACCTCGTTATATGTGCAAACGGTAAGATGGCAACAGTTATGAAGGGCACAGCTAGAGAAGATGTGCTTCGCTTCCATACTGAGTTTAATTCATTCTCAAGACTCGGCGTAAACTACAATTCAGATATGACAAACAAGAGAGCAGATGGACTGACAATTGTTAAGGTTTATCGTGCTATAGGCGTTGCAAGCAATAAGATTGGCGACCTTGTTTTTAATCCACTTAAGATGCTGGAGTACGGCACAGTTGTTTACGACAGAGCTACAGCCGAGGCTAACGGCGACGATATAACAATCGACTCCCTTAAAACAGGTGATATGCTTGTTCATAGAAACGGCAAGAGGTCTACAGTATTTAAGGGCGCAGAGTTCGGCGATATTGTTAGATATCATACAGCTAATAACAGCTTTACATGGCTTTCCAAGTTTGACAATGACACCCTGGAGCATGTGTCAAATAGCGACTATGATATTGTAGAGGTTTATAGAACTGCGGTTGACAATCCTACAAAGTATGGCGACGATTATTGCAATGTTGATCAGATGATCTGCGAGGCAAACAAGATTTACCCAGTGTCAACATGTGACGATGAGTATGGTCTCGATGATACTATTGCCGCTATGACATATGATGATTTGCAGAAATTCATCAATCATGAAATCGACAGCAGAGGCATTAGATAACAACATGTACGAGGGCGGCGTTAGTCGCCCTCTTTTTTTTTATTATATGCGAAACTACACAGAACAAGTACGCAAAGAGGTAGATTCTGATTTCTGCTTTTATTGTGGGAAGTATATCAAATCAGATAAAACGCTTGACCATATCATACCTGTATCAAAAGGTGGTAAAGACGAGGTCAGTAATTTAGTTGTATGCTGCCACGACTGTAATACTATAAAAGATAATTACACGATACCTCAATTAATAATTGAGCTTGAAAAGCAGATGCGATGGTGTGGCGATAATGAAATTAAAAAAGCAAGGTTGGAATATTACCTCAAAATATTTAAAATTGCCAATGATAAAATCAAGGCGAGCAGGGCGGTTTAATCCGCCAATGCCGTATATGCTATGCGGTAAATAATACCGAAAGGAAGTATAAAAAATGTATATAAGACTTTGTGGACGTGTTTATGGCTATGATATTGAAAAAAATGAAAATGATGAATATGTAACAGTTGGTGAATCAAAACTTATTGGAAACTTTAAAAAACCACTTATCATTGATGCAACTAAACAAATAGTAGCTCGACGATGGTATGATGCAGAAGTATTTGGGCATGAGATATTAGGGGACAAATATGTTTTCATTACTGGTCAGCATACAAGGTTACTTCTTCCAGGTGACGCAGTTATTCTTAGTAGAACAAATAAAAAAGTTGTTGTATATGGATCTGGCAGAAAGACTTTTTCATATTATCAGGACGGTGTACTTAAAAGGCGTCCGTATATTTATTCTGATGGCAGTCTCTCATTTAAAGCTTATAAATTTGTTGAAGAACCAATTGAAGAAAACGCCGATTGGATGGACTCCAATCTTAAGTATAATTATGATTGTTTCTACAAATTAATAAAGACCTATTATCCTCAGGCAAAAGATAAATACATTTATAACGAATTTAAAACTTGGTATGAAGCCAAAAAGGATTTAATTGCATTGTTTAGAGAACATCCGCAGTGGAATGATAAAGAAAAATGTATTGCCATTGACTTGCCAATCAATCGTAATGTAGATAATAACGTAGTTGCGTTTGCGGCTCGCGAATTATTCCAAACAATGTCTGCGGAATCACCTGTATTTTCACGTCAAACCTTGTCAGTATATGATTACATAGCAGCTATAGTTTCAAGTTCGTATAGTTACAAATCGGTTGACAATTGTATTCGTTTTGTTGAATCCTCATATAGAAATATAAAAGAATACTTAAATAGAATCGGCTTAAATGACGATGATATGAATGTCAATGCAAAGGCTAGTAGAAATATAAATGCAATTATGAAAAAATTCAAATTAGCCGATAGGACGGAGTATAACAAAGCCTCGGCAAAATGTTTTGATGCCATGGCTTTAAGGCCTCTACAGGTTAAATTTGTAGTATCACTAAATATATGTGATTTTGTTACAATGTCACATGGCAACAGTTGGTCATCGTGTCACAGTTTTAAAAATCGTGGTGGTTGGCACGCTGGATGTTTATCATATGCAAATGATGATGTAACCGTTATTACATATGGGCTTGATAAAAATTGTTCTGACAATGATTACTATAAGAACGATAAAATATTTAGGCAGTTATTTATGATAAATAAGGATCATACAGAATATGTTCAGTCAAGAATGTATCCTGCATGCAATATTTATACAGATGAATCGGTAAATGCAAGTTTCAATTCGATACTTTCTGAAGTTGGTATAGATATTTCAGATACGCCAGTTAAAAAAGAGTCAGGTCTTGTAATAAGCGGCGAGCATTATCTTAATTTTCCTGATTATATGAACTTCCGCAATGCTTGCAACAGGTATGGATCAAACCTGTCTTTGATTAAGATTGGAGCTGGCGTGAAAAGCCTATTTAATGGGGAATGGCTAACCTCTACAAATTCATTAACAGGCAACACTGCTGAAAATCAAGAAATAGTTATTTGGAGTTCAAATATTAATAAATCTGAATATCTTACAGAGAATGAGTAGGTGATATCATGATATTAAATAGTGGTGACAAAGTTCGCATTAGGAGATTTAAGGATTTATGTTGTGAATATAGTTTTGACTCAGACATATATGACGATGACTATGAATACGGAAATACAGATGATTATATACGTAATCTGAATGACTATGGCATTTTAGGTGGAGACATGGATATTTTATGTGGTAAAATTGTGAAAATACATGATAGTACGTTTTCTGGTTATTGGAAGCTTTCCGCAGAAAACCAATGTTCAAAACGCTTGATTACAGATAAAAGATGGCATAAAGATTTGTTTGAAGAACCGAGTAAGTTAAGAGGTATTGACAATGTGGATGAAACTTAGAAGACATAAAGATTTGCTTTGCGAGTTCTACGACCAGCATATTGATCATTTTGAGCATCGTAAATATATAATAGATTTTGACGATGTTTTGAAATATAAAAGATTGAAAGAACAGTTTTGTTATGATGTATTTGGCACTTGTTATGGTTATTTGGCTGATAGATGGGTCGATATATTTGAGTCCTGTGACTGCGATGATGGCGATAAATTTCCATTTAAAATTGGTGACGTTATTATTGGAAAATCGGGAGCTCCTTATGGAGTTACTAACGAGCATTGCTTATGTGTTGTAAACGATTTACTTTTATATCGAGGTAATTGGTATACCAATGATATAAGTGTATTATGTATTGGATTTGATACATATGGTTATACAGATAGAGCCAATTCAGAGTTTGATGTGGAAGGAACATATTTTAAAAAGTGTGACAGAACTACATTGAATAATTATGACATAGATCCTAGGTTTAGTGAGTATTTGATTTGTAATGGCGACGGTGTTCATTTTGATGTGGAAGGCTATTTAGCAGATAACAATGCTTGATTTTTTTAGGAGAAATAAAAAAATGATAAAACTATATAAGATCGAATGTACCGCTAAAGGCAAGAAGAAAACCCTTGTAAGCACCTAGATGGACTTATTTTATATTATATGAAGTGAATGAGAAAAGAGGTTTACATATGAAAAAAGCATTAATAGTTATTGATATGCAGAATGATTTTATTAATGGCAGTTTGGGAACTAGGGAAGCCCAAGCTATTGTTCCAAATGTTGCAAAGCTTATACAAAGTTCCGACTATGCGGCGATATTTTTTACACGAGACACCCATAGCAAAGATTATCTTGATACACAGGAGGGCAAAAATTTACCTATCGAACATTGTATAAGAGGCACCAATGGTTGGAAAATACATGATGATATAGCTGTCGCTTCTATTGAAAGCAATATACCATGTGATGTTATTAATAAGCCGACATTTGGTACATTTAATATTGCCACTAAGTTAGTTGAGGATAACTACGACGAAGTCGATTTGGTTGGACTTTGCACTGATATCTGCGTGATTACAAATGCCTTAATTCTAAAAACACGGTTTCCCGAAATGAAGATTAATATAATCGAAAATGCTACAGCAGGCACAACACCCGAAGCGAAGCAGGCGGCTTTAACGGTAGCAAAAAGTTGTCAAATTAACATTATATAATAGGAGGATTCTATGATTTCTATTGATTCTAAACCAATTAATATTATTAAATTTCCTGATGGAACGTGTAAACTGACCTATAGCATTGCGGAACTCATTGGATATGGGGTTTCAGCACCTATAGACATAACTTGGCTTTACGACAATGATTCGGAGATATTTCAGTTAGCTTGCTGTGTCGATTGGTTAAAGAGCAAGGGCTTTTGTAACATTAATCTGAATATGCCATATGTTCCTAATGCTCGCATGGATCGTACACAAAAAGCGTTTGAAATGTTTACGCTCAAAACATTTGCAAATCTAATCAATAATATGGAGTTTAGAAAAGTATTTACACTTGACATTCATTCAAACGTTGGAGCGGCTCTAATAAACAATATCAGAGATTCTTCACCGGCTGGCATTTTGAGGGATAATATTATTGACGAAAAGATTTCTAGGAAAGATCTTATTTTATTTTTCCCAGACGAAGGCGCAATGAAACGTTATTCATTCATATCTAGTATTCTTGAAGTGCCTTATGTATTCGGTATGAAAAATAGGGATTGGAAAACTGGAACCATTAATGGATTAAGCATCATGGGTAATACAGACACATTAAAAGGTAGAAACGTATTAATTGTTGATGATATTTGTTCTAGGGGCGGAACTTTCTATTATAGTGCAAAAGCTCTAAAAGAGTATGGTGTTGGCGACATTTATTTATACGTTTCACATCTTGAAAATTCGGTACACGACGGCGACATGATTAAGAGCGGGCTTATCAAAAAGGTTTTCTCTACCAATAGTATTTACCGCAAGAAGATTGGTGCCGATGGACTTGAAGTAAACGCAGACAAAATTGAGATTTTCGATATGTTTTAATTTGGAGGTGACAAGTTATGTTATATAATATAAACCCAATGCTACTTATTGATTTTTATAAAGCGGTTCATGCTGAGATGTTGCCGACTAAGATAACAAAATCCGTTTCATATTTTACGCCACGAATGAGTCGTGTAAGGATGTGGAACAAAGTCGTGATGTTCGGACTTCAGGGCTTTGTAAAAACCTATTTGATAGATTACTTTAATGAAAGATTTTTTGAACGCCCTATAGACGAAGTCATTTCGGAATATGAGCGTATTATGGATGCTTCACTTGGTAAGGGCGTATATGGCTTGCAGAAAATAAAAGACCTGCATGCCCTTGGCTATCTCCCAATTGAGATATGGGCATTACCAGAAGGAACAAAGGTTCCAATGCACGTTCCGATGTTTTGCATAACTAATACGCATGACGATTTTGCATGGCTACCGCAGGCTCTTGAATCGCTTATATCAGCCGAGGCTTGGCATCCAATGCTTGCCGCAACGGTGGGTGCAACTTATCGTGATATCGTAAATAAGTTCTACGATGAAACCTGTGATGATAGTGTGTCACGAAACAAAGCTCTAGGTTCTTTTGACTTTAGAGGTGAAGAATGTACGGATTCTGCTATTAAAGCGGCGGCTGGTTGGTGTCTGAGTTTTGTAAATACAGCAACAGTCCCTGTCATACCATATCTTGAAAAGCTTTATAATTGCGATTGTACCAAAGAGCCTGTAGCATTTGGTTCGCCCTCTACCGAACATGCAGTTATGTGTTCAAATTATGCGGTTGATGGTGACGAAGTTACGTTGCTTAAAAGATTATTGACCGAGATTTATCCTGATACAAGTTTTTCTGCTGTCCTTGATTCATATGATTATTGGAATGTCATTGATAACGTTTTGCCACAAATAAAACCAGAGATTATGGCGCACAATGGTTGCATGCTTATGCGTGGCGATTCAGGTGATTGCATAGAAGTTGTAACTAAAACAGTGTTTAAACTTTGGGATGAATTTGGTGGCACAATTAATAGTAAGGGATACAAAGTTCTTGACCCTCATGTAAAGGCTATTTATGGTGACTCAATTACTATCCAGCGTTGTGAAAGGATATATGAAATTTTAAAGGATAACGGCTTTGCGGCTAGCAATGTTGCACTTGGCGTTGGCTCATTTTCATTTCAGTGCGTAGAAGAAGATGGAATACTTAAACCATTTACAAGAGATACCTTTAGTTCTTGTATTAAGGCAACATACTGTGAAATCGATCATAAGCCATATCCTATATTCAAAAATCCAAAAGAGGGTGGATTTAAGAAATCACAAAAGGGTTGTTGTCTTGTTTATAAAGACGATAACGGCGAGCTCTGTTATAAGGACGAATATACTTGGAAAGAAGTTTCCTGTAATAGTAAACAAGAGTTAAAGGCAATATTCAGAAATAGCGAATTGCTTATTGATGACTCACTTGCTAATATCCGCAACAGACTCCACAATAATAATTTCTAATCTAAGCGAGGTGTTTTTATGAGTTATAATGACGATAATTATAATCTGGATTTTAATTCTTACGTGGCAGCAGAGATGTGTGTTGAATGGATTAGAGATTGGTTTGAGAACAATGGAAATGGTTGCAAAGCCGTTATTGGAATATCTGGCGGAAAAGACTCATCTGTTGTCGCAGCACTCTGCGTTAAAGCACTTGGTAAAGAAAGAGTGTTCGGCGTGCTTATGCCAAACGGAGAACAGGCAGATATCAACTATGCTAATGAACTCTGCGAGTTTCTCGGTATTAATAATGTAACAATAAATATTGAATCAGTTTATGATACTGCTATAGCAAAAATCAGTGACGCCCTTGAGACTACCCTTAGTGAACAAACAACAATAAATCTGCCAGCACGTTTGCGTATGGCTACACTTTATGCTGTATCGCAGACAGTCGGTGGGCGTGTTATTAATACTTGCAATTATTCTGAGGATTATATTGGTTATGCCACAAGGTATGGCGATGGAGCAGGGGACATGGCACCGCTTGCGAAGTTTACAGTGCAAGAAGTAAAATCAATAGGTCGCTTTCTTGGTTTACCTGAGAAATTTATTGAGAAAACTCCTTCTGATGGTTTGTGTGGGAAGACGGATGAAGATAACCTTGGATTTAGTTACGATACTTTGGATAAATATATACGATATGGGGTTCTGCCCAAGGCAGAAATCAAGTCGAAGATAGATAATCTTCATAAGAAAAATGAGTTTAAACTCAAACCAATGCCGTCTTTTGATTATATTATTACAGTAGCCCGACAGAGAATTAATAGGGCAAGATAATTATAAAAAATGACAGCTGATTGATGTCAACTAAGTAATGCTAAGTTGAATCAATTATATGAAAGGCGAATTATTATGAGTGAATGGACATATTGTGAAGGCTATATCGAAGTTACGCCTTTTGGTAGGACTCAAGAAGAAAAAGCAACAGTGGATAACATTCCGGATTTTGGCAAAATTATGGAGGTATTTGTTTGAATATGACAGATTTAGAAATAAAAAAAATGTGGTATGACGCAGGTTTCTTTTATATCGATCGCTCTAGTGACAATTGTATCAACGTAGCAACAGACGCAGTGTTTGATCGGGTTGGAAACCAATTTATAACTATCTATTCTGATGGCAGTTTTGAGGGCTGTGAAAATACTTACGATGAAGATGCACCATTAAGTTTTACAGCAGATATGACTGAAGCTCTATTCAATACGATTGAATATTTAAAACAGTGCAAGATACAAGGAGGTAAGTCTTTATGTGGTTCGAGGGCATAGATGATATTCTTAATGCAGGTCGTGAGCCAGATCACAACAGATTATTATATGACGTTGAAATCATTGACATATATGATGAAACAGGGAGGCTGATAAAATTGTGGTATCGTTTCAAAAGATGGTTTAAAAACTGGCTGTACAAATTAAATCATAAGTGAGGTGGTATAGTTGAAGTTAGTAAAGTATTTCGAGAATGAAATCATTAATACTCCGTCGGCTAATATGAAAGGAGTGGGTGAACTTATCGTTGCGTTACAGGTCATTCGGGCAAGATTGTTATACATAGATGTTAGTAAATATTATGACACCTGTGATAAGCTAAATGATTTATGCAGTATTTTGGTTGGAAATATGAGTCGTGAAGACTATAAAGAAAAATGGCAGAAAGATTGAGGTTGTTAAAATGAAATATCTAACAAGTAAAGAATGGTTTGATTATGCGCCAACAAGTAAATATGAGAGTTGGATGGCTGCGATAAATCCAATAGTTAATTCGATAAATACGCTCCAAAAGACGGAAGAATTGTATACTCCATACCGTGCAACATTCTGTATGCCAAAGATTAGCGATTATTCTTATACTAAAGTGCAGGCAATCAATAAGAGTAATAACACACGTTACGATGCGATGGAAACTGTAATTACTTTTGTTAATGGTGATAAAGTAACGGTATCATGCCCTATAGAAGAAGCCAATCAGTATACGGGCTTCTATACAGCCATAGCCAAATACGCCATGGGTAATAGTAACAAAGTAAATAATGAGGCAGATTATTGGATAAACAAACTTCCAAAGCAAAAAGCAAAAACAGAAGAAAAAGCGAGAAGGCTGAAAGAACAGGCTAAAAATATAAAGCGTAAGAAAGAACGCCGTTTGCAGAAAGAGCGTGAAGATATGGAAGCAAAAAGACTTGCAGATAAATATAAAATAAAGCTAATCGCTAATAAGAAATATGGTGTTCCACTTGACTTTGAGCCATAATAACTTTTATCAAACCGAAGCAAGAATACCCTCACCTCTATAGGTGAGGGATGGATTGCGTCTCTAAAGTTTGCTAAAAAGAGTTCAAAATGATATAATCATAATAAGGAGGTGGCAAAGAATGCCTAAAAAGAACGATGATCTTGGTCATAAAGCCTATGTATTTAGGATCTATCCATCTTCAGAGCAGAAAGCCCTTCTTACAAAGACATTTGGCTGTGTAAGGTGGGTATATAATCATTGGCTGTATATAAGAAGAACAGCATATACTGATAACAAAGAAAGCGTATCATATAATAAGTGCAGTCAACAGCTTACAGATATTAAAAAGGCCGAGGAATATTCTTTTCTGAAAGAAGTGGACAGTATTGCTCTTCAGCAGGCTCTTCGTCACCTTGATGAGGCTTTTCAGAGTTTCTTTACTTTGCAGGGCAACGGTTATCCAAGGTATAAGTCTAAGAAAGAAAACGACCGCAGCTACACAACAAACTGTGTAAATGGAAATATAGAACTATCTAATAGATATATAAAGCTTCCTAAGATGGGTAAAGTAAAGATAAAGCAGCATAGAAAGGTACCTGACAGCTATATACTTAAATATGTAACAGTAAAACAAACACCTGCAGGAAAGTATTATGTAAGCATTCTTTTCGAGTACGAAAAACAAGTACAAAGCAAAGAATTGCTTAGTTTTCTTGGTCTTGATTATTCTATGCACGAGCTGTACAAAGATAGTAACGGTAATGAGCCTGCTTATCCAAGATATTATCGCAGTGCAGAAAAGAAACTTGCTAAAGAACAACGTAAGCTATCTCATATGCAAAAAGGCTCAAGTAATAGAAACAAGCAGCGTATAAAGGTAGCCAAGCTGCACGAAAAGGTAGCTGGCCAAAGGAAAGACTTCTTGCATAAACTATCAAGACAGATATCCAATGCCTATGATTGTATATGTATAGAAGGTCTTAATATGAAAGCTATGTCAAGATCTTTGCACTTTGGTAAATCTGTATCTGATAATGGCTGGGGAATGTTTACTGCGTTCTTAAAGTACAAGCTTGAAGAACAGGGTAAAAGACTTATACGAGTAGATAAATTCTTTGCCAGCTCTCAGACCTGCAGCGTATGCGGTTACAAAAACAATGCTACAAAAGATCTGTCTATCCGTGAATGGGATTGCCCTGAATGTGGTACTCATCACGACAGAGACGTAAATGCCGCTATTAACATTAGAAATGAAGGCATGCGAATAGCTTTCGCATAGCCAAATCCAATAGAACCGTGGGACACACGGGGATAGCTCGCTTATGCTGTAGTCAATGGACTGCTCGAACGAGAACCGACTGCCTGCAAATCTTGCAGGAGGAAGCTCCGACCTCTATAGGTCGGGGGAGGATGTCACATAAGAAGAAAAATAAACTGTTATTCTTCTTCATCAAAGAGGTCTTTTACTGATGTGCCAAGTGCCTCAGCAATAAGTCGAAGAGTTTCTAAGGTTGGCGAACGTTGCCCGTTCTCGATAAGATTGATAGCAGAAAATGAAACCCCCGACTTCTTTTCAAGTTTACGAAGCGTATATCCTCTTTGAGTTCTTATATCATATATTTTTATTATTATGCGCATGATAATAACCCCCTTTTGCAACATATGTTGTGTTTACAATAGTGAACAAATGTAAAAAACTGTAGCAATTTAGTTGATTTTGTGGTATAGTTACATACAGAATAAGGCTTTTAAGCTTATAATAACCATATAAGTTTAGAATATACTTTGTATGTATTGTTTGCAAAAAGGGGTAAATATATGATTAAAGCTAATGTTGTGATGTTGATAAGGAGGTCAAAAATGTAAACGTATTATAAAGAGATAATAATATACCGAGACGAGATAGAGATAGGCTAGGATATTAAGGAGAGAATGATATGATTAATTATAGTAGCATAATGGAAGAAGCACAAGCTGTAGTTGAAAGGTTTGAGGAACAAATCGAACTTTATATGGACAATGAACCCGAGAATGAATGCTCGGCAAAGTATGATAAGTGGAGTGAAGGGCTTGAAAAGCTTGAAACTATGCGTGATTTATTTCAGCATATAGTTGATGAATGCGAATATAACCTTAAATAAGGTGGACGCAGATGTTTGATTTATTCATGCTTATAGGTTGCTGGATAGTTTACGGTATCATGAAAGTCCATGAAAAAGCCGAGCTTGCCAGAAAGCTTCCGCCGAAACCAACTAAGCCTTATAACCTTGACAGGCAACTCGAGTTGTTGGATTGGTGTCATCACAGCAACACATTCTACGACGGCACCCCATTTCCTGACGATTATAAACTTGTGAACAAAGAGGAAGAGGCTCGCCGTCAGTTGAACAAAGAGGGTTATGCTTGGATGTCAGCAAGCGGTTCATACTTCGATTTAGAAAACTATATCTTTGACAAAGAGGGGTATATAGTTGGTTATACTTTTCCAACTACATTGAAACCACAAAAAAGAAGGGGAATTAATGAAAATAAAGGACATGGAAATAAGTCTTGATGGGATTCATATGAATAACATTAGGATTGTAGTGAACAACAGACATAGCTTTATTATTTTCGCAATAGATTTTGAGCGATCGGGCTATAAAAAATATTGTGAGATTAAAGAGTTATATAAGACAATTAATGGTGACTGCGACGATATTACGGGGGCGATGTTTATCGTCCCTGTAAAGGGTAGCCATTTGGTTATTGACAAGACCATATTTGAATTCGAGATTTATGGTGACGAACTTGGAAATTGGTATTTCGACACGCTATACGACGATATTTTTAATTGTCAAAAAAACGACGACAACGAATTGTTTGTTGAATTTACACCAAGAGAAAAGTTGAACATAATTGCACGTCTACTTCCAGGGGTGCGTATGTAATCAATTTTTTTGCATTATTCACATTACATAATATTAATAGAAAGGAGAATTGTATTGTCAAAATATGAAGCATACTACACTGGGGATTTAGTGCTTGTTGATTTATCAAATAATATTGGGCATCAGCAAGGTGGTAAGAGACCCGCAGTTATAGTATCAAATAATGTGGGTAATGCAGTAAGTCCTATGGTTGAGGTTTTACCTTTGACAACTAAGCGCAATAATTCAGAGCTTCCAACTCATGTTACTTTCAAAGCCTCCGAGGTCGAGGGCTTAAAACGTGATTCTACCGTAGAGGCTGAGAGTAAATGGGTTATTAACAAGTGGCAAATATTAAAAAAGCTCGGTACATTTAATGACGAGCAACTTGACAAAATAGCTACGGCTATGGTGTACGCAACGCCCATAGTGATAAAGGCGTTTCAGGCTGGCGTACATAACACAGATCTTTTTAGGAAAATTTCAAATTAGACGATGGACAATTGTAAAGTTGACAGCGTATAAGATATATGATATAATAAATGAGAGTGTAAAGGGGTGTTATGTATGTCTAACAATCAAAATCATTGGACATTTGATAATGGTTTTGAAGATTATGCAAATCAAAATTTTTTTAATCCAAAACCAAAAATCAAATTCTTGAATAAAATTGTAGAGGACACAGGCTCAGAAGCTTTGCTAAAGAACTATGCCTACAGCTTTTCCAAAATGTCTTCATTAGAAAAGGAATATAAAAAAGACATTTCGAGAATGAACGTCAATCAGATTAAATTTGTATTAAATAGTTGTATTAACAGCTATGACGGTTTTCGTAATATGAAAGGATTGCTAAAACTCTATTTGACGTTTATGGACTATCCTTATATGGATGAATTTATATCAATCCGTTATAATATGATGGATGTTGAACAAAAGTTTTTTGAAAAATTTTTTGCAAGCTATGAAGACCTATATGAATATTTAATGTCAGACAGTTACATTAAAGAAACGTATATTTATGAGATGCTTGTCGTACTGCTAATTTATTTAGGCATGCCAGAAGAATATATTCCAATCATTGAAGTTGCAAATGTTGATGTAAAAAACAAAGTTATTTACGTTGACGGGATTGCTTTTAATGAATATCCAGAGAGCTTTTTTGAGTTATGTGAATTAAGTTTTCAAGATAAGCGGGTATTGCAGAACAATTTTGTTTACGATATTTGTTCTTCAAAATATCTTATTAAAAGAAAAAATGTTGGACGTCCAAAACCAGGTGATGATAGGGTAGATGATAGTTTCGTTATGAAGTCTTGCAAGAAGTTATCATATCCGAATCTCAGTAGTCATTGTAATTATATAATTCAAAAAGATTTCAGTGTGCTAAGTCTAAAACGTTCGGCTCTATTTTATAAGTTTTGGCAGTATGAGCAGAATGTTCAGAGTATGAAATTTCTCAAAAATAGTCAATTAAAAGCACTGTTTGAAGAAGAATTTAATTTCAAAATTGGGACGCCCAAAATTATCTATAATGCCTATCTACAATGGAAGAAGATATTCATAGGTAAAAAATAAAATGTCACACAACAAACATAACAAAATAGCGATGTAAACCGTGAATTAACGTGGTTTGCGTCGCTTTTTTATTTTGTGCAAAAAGAAATTTTGCACCCCTTATGGAAACTAAAACGAAAGGAAGAGAACGATATTGAGTGATGAAATAGTAAAAGTTGAAACACCGGTACCGGTTGAGAAAAGGCCCGTAAGAAAGACTAATTATTTTAAGACTTTATATGACATTGACGTGTCTAGTAAAGTCTCAGATAAGAACGGTCTTTCGTATTTGTCATGGGCAAGTGCTTGGGCAGAGGTTAAAAAGAAATTTCCCGATGCTACATATTGCGTATATGAAAATCCTGACGGCAGATTTTGGTTCGATGACGGCAAAACGGGCTGGGTAAAAACAGGCGTAACAATTAACGGAATTGAGGCAATAGAAAGACTTCCTATTATGGATCATAGAAACAAAGCGATAGAGGCTGAGAATATTAAATCTACAGATGCAAATAAGGCTGTACAACGTTCTATTACCAAGGCTTGTGGTAGACATGGACTTGGACTTTATCTATATGAGGGTGAGGATTTGCCAGAAGCTACAAACCAGCTTAACGATATGAACCGAGCAAACTTTGAGCTTGCATGCAATATCAGCAAGCAGAGCGGTGAATTAAAAACCATGGTCGGTGATACGGTTAGAAAGTTTATTGCTTCAGGTAATCCAAATCACATAAAATCAATAGAAGAGTCTGAGGCTTTACATAACGAACTTGAAAAACTTAAAAGGACTAATTGTTAAGCGGTTTATTTTATAGACAAAAGTGTAAATAAGTGGACAAATGTATGATTACATTTCTTGTTCACACTTGCTTAGCAACAGGTTTCAAGCCTCAGTGACTGCTGTTATCGAAAGATATGTTGCAGATACGAACTGCGTTAGAGAAAAGGTTAAAGACACACCTTCAGATGTGCTCGTCGGTCTGATGCTCTGTGAGTGCCAATCAAGAAACTATGCTAATGTCCTGCATAGATAACCAATATTTCCTTGTTTAATTAACTAGAGGGTGATGCGAAAGCATTAATAATTAAAAATATTAGAGGACAAATAATGAAATGGTCAAAGGAAGAAGTAATATTATTACAAGAGTTATATCCTAATTATCCAACTAATGATTTAGTTGAAATATTTCATCGAAACAGAGATGCTATTAATTGTAAGGCAAAAGAAATGGGGATAAAAAAGATTGATAGATATGCTAGTAATGGTATTGCAAATAAAAAATACAATATTAATGAAAATTATTTCAATGAAAAAAGTAGAAATATGTTTTATGTTTTAGGATTTTGGTGTGCTGATGGTTGTATATGTTCAAGTGGTGGAAATAAGTGTTTTAATATTCATATAAAAAACGATGATAAATATTTATTGAAAAACATTCTATTAGATATGAAATCAACTCATAAATTATATGAAAATCAAACTTCTGTTTCCATAAATATCTGCAATCAAAAAATATATGACAGTTTAATCAATTTAGGATTTACGGAAAGAAAAAGTTTGACATTAGAATTTCCATTATGGATTTCTAAACAATATTTGAATGATTTTATTAGAGGATATTTTGATGGAGATGGTTCAGTAGATAAAAATGGGTATTGTGTTCACATTATGGGAACTAAGCATTTTTTAATATCTTTAAAAGAAATTTTGGAACAAAATAATATTAGAGTTCATTCAATAGTACAAACAAATCATAAAAATAGTAAAAGTGACATTCCTCATTCTTTATATGTTACTAGGAAAGATGAAGTGTCCAAGTTTGGCGATTTTATATATAAAGATATGACAGACAATGATTTGTTTTTGCATAGAAAAAAAGAACGATTCAAAATGGATAATAAAGCCAATGAGAAGAAAATCCAAAGCAAAAACTGATAATGTATTAGGAATTAGACATAGAGATTTAGTTTCATATACATATAAAAATGGAGAAACACATACAGGATATGTTACAGCTTTATATCCAGAACAATTAGCTTTGAATTTTCAATCTAAAACAAAACATTGTAAGAAAGTAAATGCACGAAAATGTAAATTACTTTGGAAATTCAATAAAATTTATTGGTTAGAACAATGTGTATAATATTACACATTTGTCTATAAATAAACACATTTTATAAAGGAGTGTTAGCAAATGATTTTTATTACAGAATCTTATGGAACAGTTTTCGAGCCAAAAGTTGAAGAAAAGGTAGTTAGGGCAAGGTACTCGACTTCCGAGAAAAACCAGAATGGTGATTACATAAACTCGTCATGGAACATTGTTTTTCTTGGTGGTGCTCTTGAAAAAGCAAAGCAGTTAAAAGACCGTCAGAGAATTCATATAAATAAGGCAAAGCTTACTAATCGTTCCTATAAAGACAAGGAAGGCAATTCAAAATGGTGGATGCAGATTACGGCTTTTGATTTCGACATTTTAGAACACGGAACGAAGAGTAATAACAATAACACTACCGACAAGACTGTCAATAAATCTAAGCAGGCTGATAAGCCACAAGAGATCGATGAGGACGACCTCCCATTCTAATCAAATAATCATTACTACAGGTAGTCTATTAATTTAGACTACCTGATTTCTTTTTTAGGAGGTAATAAAATGGCAGAAATAATAAATAATGAGCTTGCACAAGAGTTTGAAAGTTTGCTTTTATCGACCCATAGAGAGGGAATAGATAAACTGATCGCTTATCTTAAACTCAAGACAGATTTCTTTTCTGCGCCTGCAAGCACAAGATTTCATTCCTCGTGCCCAGGCGGTCTGCTACAGCATTCTATGAATGTATACAAAATGTTGAAGGCAAAAAGCCAAACAGAGACTTGGAAATCTACGCTATCGAGAGAAGACACTATAATTATTGTATCCTTGCTCCACGATATTTGTAAGGCGAATTTCTATGCTGTTGAAATGCGCAACCGTAAAAACGAAGATGGTGTATGGGAGAAATATCCGTTTTATATTATTGACGACAAGAACCCATATGGACACGGTGAAAAGTCGGTAATGATGATTATGGAGTTTATGAAGTTGACAGCAGAAGAAAAATATGCAATACGTTGGCATATGGGTTTTTCGGAACCAAAAGAAAACTATAATGCTCTGGGTAAAGCTATGGAATATTACCCTATTGTCGTAGCATTACACGAAGCCGATTTAGAAGCAACGTATTTACTTGAATCTGGTGTTGAAAAATAATGAAAGAGAAAGTTTATTGTTGCAGATATACTCACTGTAAATTTGCAGATAAAAAACTTCCAGCAGACAAGATGATATTGAGCAAAGGGTTATATTATCACAGAGAATGTTTTGCCGAACGAGAAAATATAAACAAAATTATTAAGCTCTATATTGAAATAATAGATCCCTCTGTTGTTGTCAAACAGTTGCGTGGGGCAATTAATAATATAGTATTTGATAAGAACGTTGACAGTGGATATCTATTATTTGCTTTACAATATAACCTCAAGATGAAAATAAAGAATATAAAATCACCTTATGGTTTACACTATCTGATTAACGATAGAAGATTCAAGGAAGCGTATGATAGATATAAAGATGAGAAAAATTCTGTTTCTATAAAATTGCCTTATGATAATATCTCGACATCATCTACCACCTTTAAATCAAAGCCGCCAAATAAAAAAGGCTTTAATAAAATTCTTAAGTAAAGGGGGTATGCAGTATTAGAACAGCTCTTTATGACAAAGAAGCAGAAAGTGGTATTGTTGCCACACTTGTACATCATCCCGAATTTATTATGCAAAGCGACCATTTGAAGCCAAATCATTTTTACAATAAAGAAAACGGATGTATTTATTGGGCTATTCAGGAGCTTTATAAAAAGGGTATTGACAAGATAGATGCCTTTAATATTGAGAGTATGATTAATACCAATCAGGCAGTTAAACGTATGACCGAAAAATTTAACGTAAAAGATATGCAAGAATTTATTGAACTGAGTTCTACAATATCACGATCGTCTTCTTCGGAATACAATATGCTTGTTAATAAAGTAATGGAGTTTGCCTTTAAACGTGAACTTCACGGACTGTTATCTAAATTATCTGGGGAATGTTACAATGACGAAATAGACTTAGAACAACTTAATAATAAGGTATATAAGTCCATCGGCGATATTACTGAGAAGTTTTTGGCAACAAACTCGGTTGAAATCTTTGGTGATAAGATTGGAGAATTGTGGGATGAGGTGCTCCAAAGACGTACAGACAATGGTATGTTCGGATTGCCGTCAAAATTTCCTACTATCAATAATTATTTCACCTATGAGACAACGGAATTGGTTTTGCTAAAAGCGAGAATGAAAATGGGCAAAAGTTGTTTTATGATGAATGAGGCAATTCACAAGTTAAGAATGGGAATCCCAACTGTGTATTTTGATACGGAGATGGCAGACAGACTATTCCTAGAACGAATGATAGCTAACATTTCAGGTGTAGAATTAAAGAAAGTTAAAAGTGGGCTTTACAGTGAAGAGGAAAGTGCCAAGATAGAAGAGGCAAAATCTTGGATACAGGAACAGCCATTTGTGCATATTTATAATCCGCAGTTTACCAATGAAGAAATCTATGCAATATGTAATATCCTTAAATATAAGATTGGCTTACAATTTGTAATTTTTGATTATATGAAAGGCAACACACTTGACTCGTCAGCATTGTATAACGAACTAGGCGGTCGTTGTGATTTCTTAAAAAATGAAGTTGCAGGAGTTTTGGAGTTAGCCGTTCTTGCGGCCTGTCAGTTAAATAGGCAGAACCAAGTTGCCGATTCTGATAAGCTTGAAAGATACGCTTCGGTAAGTATGTCATGGCGTAATAAAACAAGTGATGAAATTATCATGGATGGTGAAGAGTGTGGAAACTACAGACTCAACATATCTTTAAACAGACTTGGCGAGCAAATGGACGACAGCGAATACATAGACTTTGTGTTTGACGGTTCAAAGATGCGTATAGACGAAACAGAAAAGCAGCATGCCACAGCTATAGAACCGTTTTAATAGAGGAAATTATGAAGAAAGATATAAGTCCTGAAACTATTGCAAATATAAAGTCAAATATACGGATAGAGGATTATATAAAACAATATATAGATCTTAAGCAAGTCGGTACAACGCTTGTGGGACTATGCCCTTTTCATGATGAAAAGACGCCTTCGTTTAAAATTGACACAACTAAAAACCGTTATCACTGTTTCGGTTGCGATGCCACTGGCGATCTTATCGACTTTATTCAAATGTTTCATAAGGCTTCATATCAAACCGCAGTAGACATGGCAGCCGACTTTGGTAATATTTCTGTTGTGAGACAACAAGTCTCTGATACAATTAAAGTATTTAAAGAATACAAACCAATCAAACATGCGAAACCATTTGTTCATCCTATACTTGATATGGGCGTTTATAATCTGTACGATAAACGCCCAATTAAACTATGGGAGGAAGAGGGTATAAATTCAAAAACAATTGATGCGTATAACATTCGATACGATACATTGCGCGATAGGATTGTTTATCCAGTATACGATTTGAACGGCAACCTCATAAACGTAAAGGGTCGCACAATTTATGAGGAATATAAAAAATTAAATATTCCGAAGTATATTAATTACTATAAAGTTGGCTGTATGGACTATTTGCAGGAATTAAATAAGGCACAAAAGTATGTAAAAGAAAAAGGCGAAATGATTATATTTGAGGGCATTAAATCCTGTATGAAAGCATTTCAACTAGGAATGCGAAATCAAGTCGCCGCAGAAACTTCGGCATTAACATACGAACAGATCAAATTAATATTAGGATTTCATTGTGATGTGGTTATTGCTTTTGATAAAGATAAAAAACTTGAGGATTATTATAATGACAACATGAAGTTGTTGTCACGATTTACTAATCTTTATTATATCAATGACACAAAAAATTTGCTTGGTGATCCTAGTGAAAAGAAATCCCCGATAGACAATGGCTTGCAAGTATGGGAAGAACTATATAGCAGTAGAGAAAGGGTGATTGATTGAACGGATATGATTTTATTCTTGATGATTTAAACTGGAGCTTTAGCAATTTAAAAACATTCACTCAATGCCCATTTGAGTGGAGATTAAAATATCTTGACGCCGAAGAAGGTATTGAGAATATTTATGGGCAATTTGGTACAGTTTGTCACAAAGTCCTTGAAAACTTCTTTACAGGTAAGTGTTCTGTTGAAAATATGAAAAATCAGTTTGAGGTACTTTTCCGCAAATCCGTTATACTAAACGGCTCACGAGATGAGGAAAGAGCCGAAAAACTGCATCAAATCGGTATTTTATACTTTTCTAATTTCAGCAAACAAATGTTCCCTATAAAACGTGTCGTTGGCGTTGAAAAAAAGATTGATTGTGATTTTCATGGCAAAAAATTTATAGGCTTTATCGACCTCGTATATATCGACAACGATGACCGACTGGTTGTTCTTGACCATAAGACTGCCGAAAGTCCTCTAAACAAAAATGGCAGTATCAAGAAAGCCAAAATTAAGGATTATGACTTTTACAAAAAGCAGCTATACATTTATTGCATGGGGATAAAAAAGTTATACAATCGTTATCCAGATAAGATCGGTTGGAACTTTATACGAAGCGGTGATTTACATATCATAGATTTTAATAAAGAAGACTATGAAGAGTCTTGTGAATGGGCTATGAATGTTATAGATAATATTTATGATACCGATAAATTTCAAAAGAACGAACAATATTTTTATTGTAACAATTTATGTCGCTTTAGAAACATTTGCTATACGATTGATGAGGAGGAATTATTCTGAAGAATTATACCCCGTTTCATGTTCACTCTGATTTATCAAATGGCGTAACAAATATTGACAGCACAACAAAGTATATTGATTATGTAAATCGGGCGAAAGAACTTGGCATGAAAGCTTTTGGATTTGCAGAACACGGCTCGGTTTTTGAATGGGTTCATAAAAAGAATTCAATTGAAGAAGCGGGCATGAAATATATCCACGGTTGTGAATGTTATCTTACCGCAGGCATTGAAGAAAAAATTAACGACAATTATCATGTTATTCTTATTGCTAAGAATTTTGATGGCAAAAATGAATTAAACGCTTTGGTGTCCAGTTCCTTTAATAGAAAGGACGGACACTTTTATTCTAAACCAAGAATCACAATGGACGAGCTTATTAATACGAGCGACAACATTATTGTAACTTCGGCTTGCCTTGGTGGTATTCTACATGGTACTAATGAAGACTTGCGTGATAGATTTATCGGGTTTCTAAAGAATAATAAAAACCGTTGCTTTTTGGAAATACAGCATCATCCATTTGCTGAACAATGCGACTACAACGTTGAACTTGCGTTTTTGTCTAAAACAATTGGCGTTCCGCTCATTGCGGGAACTGATACTCACAGTATTGATGAGGAGCATGCGGCAAGTAGAGCCATATTGCAAAAGGCTAAAAAAGTGCATTTTGAAAGTGAAGACCAGTGTGACCTCGTTTTTAAATCATACGACGAGTTATGTGCGGCTTATGAAAAACAGGGTGCTTTACCTCCGAATGTTTATCTTGAAGCCATTGAAAATACCAATGTTCTCTCCGATATGATTGAACCGTTCACTCTTGATAAGGGATATAAGTATCCAGATTTATATGACGATCCCGAAAAGGTTTTTAAACAAAAAATTTATCAGGGCATCAAAGAACGTGGTATTGATAAATATGACAACTATGATGAGTACATTCAAAGAATTAAGGAAGAAATTGAAACATTCAAACATAATAATGCGATAGATTTTATGTTGCTTGACGAAGACTACAAACGTCATTGTCGTGAAATCGGCATCGGTTATGGCCCCGCAAGAGGCAGCGTCTCAGGAAGTATCGTTGCGTATTGTTTACACATTACCGATATTGATAGTATAAAGGAGCATTTAAACTTCTCAAGGTTTATGAATGTCGAACGTGTTTCTTTGGCTGATATCGACACAGACTTTTATGAGAAAGATATTCCAAAGGTAAAGGATTACCTCTACAACAAAGAAAAATTATTCTGTTGTGATATAATTACTTTTAACACCGTGGCTTTAAAAGGTGCAATTCGTGATGTTGGTCGTGCTTTAGAAATACCTCTTGATACAGTGGCTGACATATGCAAAAGACTTGATACTGATTACGAAAAACTAAAAGAAGAATATCCAGAGTTGTTTAGATGGGCGGAGTCGATTAGCGGTACTATAGTATCCGTGGGGAATCATCCAGCAGGTGTTGTGGTTTCGCCATTTCCACTTAATGATTGGTTTGGAACTTTTACAAGTAGTACCGACGAATATCCTATATCACAGATTAATATGAAAGAAGTTGAATCGCTAAACTTTGTTAAGCTTGATTTGCTTAGACTTGATAATATCGGCGCGATTAATGAAGCTTGCGATTTGGCACACATCGAAAGATTAAACCCTAACAATACACCAGACGATATCGAGGTTTGGAAAGACATCAGAGATGATACAACTTGTATATTCCAATGGGAGTCTGAGTCGGCTTCTAGGTATTTAAAACAACTTTTTAGCGACGAAACAATTAAACGAATCAAAGAAGTAAACCCGAATATGACGTATATGGATTTGCTTTCTGTTGGCAATGGAGCTATTAGACCAGCGGGCGCATCTTACAGAAATGATTTGGCTAAAGGAATATTCCATGATAATGGTCATGAAGCACTGAATGAAATGTTGAATCCAACGCTTGGGTTCTTAGTTTATCAAGAGCAAGTTATAGAGTTTCTTCATAGATTTTGTGGTTATTCAATGGGTCAAGCCGATATTGTTCGACGTGGTTTTGCAAAGAAAACAGGTACTGAAAAGTTTATTCCAGATATCAAAGCAGGATTCATAAAAACCATGAAAGAAAAATATAACACCACCGAAGAAAAGAGCGAGGAACTTATCGTAAACTTTCTACAAGTTATTAAGGATGCTTCGGAATATCTTTTCTCTGAAAACCATGCAAAACCATATTCATGGATAGGTTATATTTGCGGATATCTGCGGCATTATTATCCGTTAGAATTTCTAACAGCGGAACTCAACGCATTCGACGACGATATTGAAAAGACAATATCAATAACAAACTGCGTGCGCAAGAGAGGTATTAAGCTCTGCGGCATAAAATTTAGAAAGTCAAAAGATAAATATTTCTGCGACCGTGATACAAATTCAATTTATAAAGGGTTAATGTCGGTTAAAGGATTAGGTCAAGGTATTGGCGACAACTTGTACACTCTTAAAGATAAAAAATATGTCAACTTTGCCGAACTTCTTGTTGACCTATACGAATTGAAAATTGGAAGAGGCGCTATCGACATATTAATTAAGCTTGACTACTTTAAAGAATTTGGAGAAGTAGGGAAACTACTTGCGACCTGCGAGTATTATTACTCTTTAAGAAAACGAAGTACGCTAAAAAAGGCAGAGCTAAATGAACAGCAATTAAAAGTTGCAAGTGCATGTGCAGGCAAGGAAACGGCAAAGCAGTTTTCAAATGTAGACATAAATAAGTTTATAATTGAGACCGCAGATTTTGTCACTCCATGTGAGTTTACACTCAAAGAGAGGATGGATACCGAGTATGAACTTTTGGGATATGTTGACTATGTAAATCCAAAGCTAGATAAGGTGGTTTATATTTTAGATATAAATACACGTTATTCACCGTTGGTTACAATGTATTCGCTTTCTAAAGGGCAGATTACACAGGCAAAACTAAAGAAGAAAATCTTTGAATACAACAAAATTGCCGAAAAGGATTTAATTAAAATTGATAGATTTGAAAAGAAAAATAAAACTCGATTTGATGACGGCAAGTATATAGCCATTCCAGGTACCGTGGAGTGGTGGATTAATTCTTATAAAAAGGTGGTGATTTAGACGCTTATTGAAGATTATAAATTCAATGATATAGAGGCAAAAGAACTTTTGAAAATGATGGTCGTTCTTATAGATACAAGAGAAAAAAAGAACGATCATATAACCGAGTATTTTGACAAGCATAAAATTGCATATGAGAGACGTGCTTTAATTTGCGGAGATTATAGCTTTTATATAAAGGCTAATCAAGAGTTGGCTATACCAAGAGACTTATATTTTGATAATCAGATTTATGTAGAACGCAAAGCAAGCTTGGATGAGCTGGCGATTAATTTTACAAAAGAGCGAAAGCGCTTTGAAGAAGAATTCGCAATCTCAAAGGCGAAGACAAAATATCTTTTTATAGAGAATGCCAATTACTTTGATTTGGTGAATAGCAATTATAGGTCTGAATATAATTCAAAAAGTTATCTCGGATCATTGCACAGTTTTAATCATAGGTATGGGTTGCAAATCGTGTTCATGCCAGATAAACGTTATACACCAATTTACATATTAGGAACTTTTCAATACTATTTGAAAAACCTAATAAAATAATTCTATTTAAGGAGGAATTGTGCAATGAAATTAAAGAAATGCCAATTCGATTCAATCACACCTTGTCAGAATAAGGGAGACATATGTCTCCGCACTTGTAGTGAAAGGGCGACATATAACAAGGTTGTCGATGAAATGATCGAAAAGTTGAAGACATTAAAACTTCCATTGGAAGACTCCAATGTGCCTTTACCAAACAATTTTGTTGGATGTGGTGAAGTTAGTGACGAACAGGAACCATTTGATGACGAGGAATATGACGAAGATTATGACGACTTCGACGATGACGGATGCAATGAATGATAAGACGGGGCTCAGCCCCGTTACATAAAAAGGACAAATATGAAAAGAAAAGAGCAGGACAAAATAATTGAGGCATATACAACACAACTCAAACGAGCACGCCAGATTGGAATAGGTATAGGCGTGAAAACAATATGTCAAGTTGTATATGATATAATTAATGATAAGAGTAAAAATGAAAAAGAAAAGCTTCAAGATATCTGTGATGTTGTGAAGCAACCTATAAAGTAATGATAGCGTACCTTAATGGTGCGCTATTTTTTTTGAGGTGATTGCAATTCAATACTTAGGTGGAAAATCACGAATTTCAAAGCAAATTTCGGAGGTAATAATCGATGAGATATCAAGGTGGAAAGAGCCGAATAGCAGCCTCGATTGCGTTAGCAATCGAGAGAGAGAGAGAGAGAGAGAGAGAGAGTAACGGGCGCTTAATTAGCTTGTTTTGTGGAAGTTGTGCGGTCGAGTCGAAGTTGGCACCGCATTTCAAAAGTGTCATTTGTAATGACAATCATAAATATTTGGTTGCACTATGGCAGGCGTTGCAGGATGGATACGAATTGCCAGAAGTTATTTCCGAGCAGGCTTATAAATCAATAAGAGAACACAAAGACGATAACCCAGCATTAACGGGGTTTGTGGGGTTTGGATGTTCCTTCGGTGGCAAATTCTTTGGCGGTTATGCCCGTAACAAAACGGGTACCAATTATGCGGCACAAAGCAAGCGTAGTATATTAAAAGACTTTGCTAATTTACAGGACGCTGTATTCACTTGTAATGATTATAAAGATGTTGTTATCCCCGCAGGTTCAATTGTATATGCCGATCCTCCATACGATAATACAACGGGTTATACGTCTGGAAAATTTAATACCGAAGAATTTTGGGAGCATATGCGTGAAATTAGTAAAGACAATATGGTTTTCATATCTGAATTAAACGCACCTGATGATTTTAAATGTATTTGGAAAAGACCATTTACAAGAACATTAGACAGAAACAAAAATAATCAATTTAAAGTGGTTGAAAAATTATTTATACATAATACATAAAAATTTAGTTTTATTTATAGAAAGAGGTAGAATATGATAACGAAAGAGGAGTTTGAAAAGGCGGTTGAGGTTTGCACTAATTCAGATATGAACTGTGAACAATGTCCGCTTAACAAAAAAATCTATAAATGCGGTGTATTTTTTACCCGTTACATAAAAGAAAACGAGCCTGCACCTGTAATAAAAAATACACCTTCGGCAGAATGTAACACTAACACTATTTATGAAAACGCTAAAATAACTGATGTATCACTGGGAATAGGCGACCATTGTTGCCTTACCTTTTCTATAACTCTTAAAGGCTCAGGCTGGGGAGCTAGTTTTGGCGGTTATAACTTAGCTTTTTTCAATGGAACATCGTTTGAAGGTTCTGAAAAGGGACTTGAAGCACTTACAAGAATTATGGACGTTGTGGGCGTTGCAAAATGGGAAGATATAAAAGGTCATTATGTTAGAGTAAAACAGGAAGATAGATTAGTTGTCGGAATAGGAAATATCATTGAAGATAAATGGTTTGAGCCGAGAGAGTTCTTTAAAGAGGTTGAAAATGAATAAGAAATTCACTGACGAGGATATCCTAAAGGCGGCAGAAATCTGCACAATGGGTGGCGATCATGGTGAACTCTGCCCAAACTGCCCATTAGATAACGAAAAAGCAGCTTGTGTGCTTATCTTTGCTGAGTACCTAAAAGAAACCGAGCCTGCACCTGCGGCAACAGGCACAAGCTCGGAGGTGGTATCAAAAGATACCAATTCAACACACCTTGATGATAGCACAAAATCGGATATATGTCAAGCATATAATACCATAGATGAAGCCTGTGGAGATATAATTGAAATCTATGAAGTAATGTCTGAGCGAGAACGTAGAGCTTTTGCCCTTGGTGGTGCGTATGGAAAAATATACACCACAAGAGATATGCTTAGAAAGTTGAAAGGCAGTGACAGCAATGACGGATAAGCAATACAAAAAATATAAAGAGATTGAGGAAGAAATAAGACCTATACAAACATTTGTAAAAGGATTTTGCACTCGTTCCAGTTCTTGTCCAACTTTGATTTTTACAAAGCCAAAGTTAAAATTTAAAAGAAGGCAGACTTGCGTTCCAGACGTTTGCGAGATTGAAATTTCTTATGCGTTACAAAGTCGAATATTAGAAGTTATTGGACAGTATATTGACGAGAAAGAGAAAGAACAGAAAGAACTATAAAGGAGGAAATGCAATGAGCGAAACAGTATCAGGCGAGGAGCTTGAAAAGATAAACGACTATGCAAGAAAGCCGCTCACGGAGGACAAGGTATTTGTTTTCAGGGTGGCGCTTTGTGACAATAACATTGACAGAGGCGGTGAAAAGTTTTCATCAGGCGCTTTGAGGAAGCTTGCGAAGCTTTTTAAGGGCAGAACGGGTATTTTCGACCATGACCCTAAAAGCTCAAAGCAGACTGCTAGAATATTCGACACTTGGGTGGAAACTCTGCCTGAGAAAACTACGACAGACGGCGAGGTCTACCGCAGACTTATGGCAAAGGCTTACATGGTGCGAACTGCTTCTAACGGCGATCTTATAAGCGAGATTCAGAGTGGAATAAAGAAAGAAGTATCCATTACCTGCACCATGGGAGAGAAGCTTTGCTCTGTATGCGGAGAGGATATGCACAAGGGCGGCTGTGACCATGAAAAGGGGTGTGAATACGGCGGTAGGCTGTGTTATCACATTCTTGACGAGCCGCTTGAAGTTTACGAGTGGTCGTTTGTGGCAGTGCCTGCGCAGGTGCAAAAAAATGGCACTAAAAGTTTGGCAACAAGGAGAGACGGCAATGCGAGAAATACTATTTAGAGGGAAACGTGTAGATAATGGTGAATGGGTATATGGCTATTACGTTCTCAGAAAACGTCCGTACTTTAAGGACAAAGGGGTTAATGTTGAACATCTTATTTACGACAATATGGAGATTGAGGACAATGACTATAAGCAGTTTGTTGATACAATGCCAATTTCTTATGTAGTAGACCCTAAGACTATCAGCCAATACACAGGGCTAACAGACAAGTATGATAAGAAGATTTTTGAAGAAGATATAATTAACGTAACTCCTGATATCACTAATAGACTTATGGATGTAAGGTGGAATGATGAAACACTTTCTTGGGAACTGACGGATGTGGGTACTCCAGCATTTGGAATAAATCATATTTTTAATACGATTGATCTTGCAGAACTTGAAGTCGAATCTTGCTATGGCGAACGTATCTCTTTTATCGTTGGCAACATTTATGACAATCCTGAACTGTTAAAACAGACAAAGAAAAGTAATTTTTTTAAATTACAAGTTAATGAAAATACGCTACTTTAGCATATTCTAAAACAGCGTAAATACGCACTTTTAGACACTTAAAATCTGAATAAAAGAGAAATTTCTATTTAGGTGATGATACTAATAAAACAAAAATATATAAAATCGCCACTCAATTATGTGGGTGGCAAATACAAGCTTCTACCGCAGATATTACCATTGTTTCCGAAAAATATTGACACTTTTATTGACTTGTTTGGCGGTGGGTTTAATGTTGGAATTAATGTTCCTGCGAAAGAGGTTATTTATAATGATTTGAATTTGCCTGTAGTGCAAATACTTGAATACATACATAGAAATGGAACCGATAAAAGTCTTGGCGAAATAGATAAGATAATCAAGCAATATGACTTATCAAAGATTAATAGGGACGGGTATTTGAGACTCCGCAACTATTTTAACGAGTCGGAATCTAAACAGTCCGTTATTTTATATGTGCTAATTTGTTACGCCTTTAACAACCAAATTCGTTTTAATTCAAAAGGCGAATTTAATATGCCATTTGGGAAAGACAGAAGTAGCTTTAACCCTACATTAAGAGAAAAGTTCATAGAATTTTCAGAAGCAATCAGCAATAAAGACTGCAAGTTTACCAATGCTGATTTTCGCGAGTTCATCGGCGTAGCGTTTGGCGAAAATGATTTTCTGTATTGCGATCCTCCGTACTTTAATTCTACGGCAACCTATAATGAAAATGGCGGTTGGACTAATACCGACGAAGAAGATTTGCGGAATATGCTTGTGACATCAAACGTGAAATGGGCGTTATCAAATAATCTGAAAACAAACCTGACGTTAAAGAATTGGGCAGAAGACCACGGTTATAAAATCCACTATCTAAGCACCAGTTACGGAAATTGTAATTACCAGAAAAAAGACAAGACAAAAGATATAGAGGTCTTAATTACGAATTATTAAGAAGAACAAATTTTAATATTTTTAACCAAGAAAAGAATGGTGCAAATTAGATGTGCGCAAGAAAAGAGAATATTGGAGGGTTACAATGATCTTTATGGGTTTTGATTATCTGAAGATTGACGATAAAGGCAGAGTGAAATTAAAAGTATATCCATTCAAATGTTATAACAAACCATCCATTAAAAAGAAAACTCGAAAGCAATTAATTTCTGAGAGAATTACCCCTCCTTTTTATATTGGTATGGACGTGAAAATGCAAGTGTCACGTTGGGATGTAGTCAATAGAAGCGAAATTAAATATAAATTAAGTTTATTCAAAAGGAGATGAAACGCTAATGGCATTACCTAGCAAATTTTATATTTCTGACCTACATTTAGGTCATAAAAATATACTCGCATTTGATAATAGACCGTTTTTCAGCCTTGAAGAAATGACCGAAACTATCATCTCAAATTGGAATAGTGTTGTCAGCAAAAATGACAGCGTGTATGTTCTGGGAGATATGTTTTGGAACAACGCAGAAATACCAATAGTTCTTCCGAGATTAAATGGGGCCAAATATTTAATCAAGGGCAATCACGATAGAGTAAACGAGGAAATGAAAAACCACTTCGTCTGGATTAAAGATTATGCTGTTATCAAGGACGGCGAAGAACATGTTGTGCTTTGCCATTACCCTATAGCTCATTGGATTAATGCTGACTACGGTTACATTCATTTGTATGGGCATATTCACAGTGGTAGAGATACAAGACCTTTTAATGAATATGCTGAACAAATGAGAGAACGTGGCTTTCCTTACAGGTGTGCAAACGTAGGCTGTATGTTGCATGATTACACGCCGGTAACATTAGATGATTTAGGATTGAGGTGACACAAATGAACTTGACATTTACCGTCACAGTTAATGAAGATACCGATTATATTAAAGATGAAATTATACAAGCCGCTGCTAATCAGATACTCAATGAAGTAATGCGTAACCAAGACCATTATGGTAGAAGTTTCAGGGACAACTTAACTGATACTGTTATAGAAATGATAAATACAACCTTGGATAAAGACACTAAGGAATATATATCGGAAAAAGCCAAAGACGAAATTATAAATAGATATGTAAGAACTAAAAATTACAAAGAACTTAAAAAGGAATTTGAGATTATGAGTGATAAAGAGATTGGTAATGGTCTCGAAGAAATAATATCAGATATTGTTAAAAAGGAAATTAAAAAGTTCTTTAGTTCAAAGTAAATAAGATAGAATTTATGTTTGATTAGAGGTGAACAACAATGGGAATAGAAAGAGATGTGGAACGAATGCTGAGAGGAGAGTCAGCAGAACCTTCTTTTTTAAATGATTTGAGTCAGAAAACTTATCTTATTAATGCAGATTATGAATATTGTTTGGGCAGAATTAATTATTTGCAGAAATGTATTTTGTCTTTGGAACAAAGAGTTGAACTTTTGAATGCTCAGATTGACCTGTTAGAAGCAAAGGGATCAAAAGTAAAATTAAAGAGGAAATATTAATGAAAGAAATTAAAGCGGCAAAATATTGCAAACAATGGTGTGAAACACGAATGACAATATCGGCGATTGTTAGTATTGCCTCTTTCTGTGCTTTTGTTCTGACAACGCCAATTATAGCACATTGCTATGACGAATACGGCTTACATCATGTCAAAACTATAGTAAGTATAATAGTGATTTCAACCTTTTTTGCAACATGGCTATATTGCTATGCAAAGGCTATGCAGTTTGAGTATTATGAGAACTATATATACAATCGAATAAGGAAGAGTAAACGTAAACAAGATAGGAAATATAGAAAATGGCTGTCTTAAAAAGGAGGTAAGTTTATGAAGGTATATTGCAAGGTATTTGACGCCTTATGTGAACGCTACCTAAATTTAGGTGCTACTAATCGTATAGGATATCGAGACAAGGTATATAAGATACAGCAAATATATGATAAAGGGTATGTAGTATGTTATGCGCCTGAGGAAGTTCTATACACATGGGGTATGACAGATAAAGAAATAGAACTTATGCAGGAGGCCGAATTTGCATGAGGGGGTAGGTGATTAAATGCGTTATAATTTATGTTGTACATCGACATATAATATAAGAAAAATAGCAGAAAAATATCCAAGAATTAATAAATACCATCTTGTTACTAATCCAATTGGCACCAATGGTAACCTTCCAATGGGAACGATTGAAGTTAATGATCCTATACAGTTTCTTGAGGATATTTGTGCTGACTCAAGATATGATGTAGAAATAATTATTGGTAAAGAGTATAAAAAAGAGTGTAAAAAAACTGGTGAATATTACATCGAAATTTATGACAATTATAGGGAGTGAAAATTAAATGATAGGTGTTTTAGTAGTAACTGATAATATAAAAGAATGGGAAGATAAGTTCCAGTCTTGTATGAAATTTACTTCAAAACGACGTGATATTTACAGCAATGAATTCTATTTTGCAAATGAAGTGTTTTCAATATACATTGTAAAATCTATAAAAGAGCAAGTAAGAGGTCATAAATGGAGTGCAATAATCTTAGACAAACCAATTGATACAGAAATCGAATTCCAGTTCCTTAGACCACGCATTTGTAGCGTAGTAAAGACTGACAACTATTATAAAGAACTTGTAGAAGAATGTAAAAGGCGTAAACAAAAAATTGTTTTATGAGAGGTAAAAATGGCAAAGGAAATAAGGAACTGTTATGACGGCTTGCCGCAGTATAATTATCTTGCATTAATGTGTGACAAGTGCGGTTGTGATGTAGATGAGTTATACATCGTGGGCGACGAAGACGAAGACCAGAAAGAAGAGCTGTGCGAAGAGTGCGCAAAAGATAAAATCATGGATTACATAGTTGGATGTGATTTTAGAGTAGAAGAGCTGTGCGATATGGCAGTCATAGGGTATAAACAAATTGATATAAACGATTTTATAGACGACTATGATAATGATGGCAACCCAATCAAGAATATGTACTTATAAACGAGGTGGTTTTATCAAACAAGAAAAGGTAAATTATATTTTTTTAATGCTAAAAATACTTGTTATATTGCTGTTTATATTCGAGTTTACAATATTACTAACCGACGCGCATGGTACGCCCATAGAAAAAAGAATCATTAATAGTAACGGAACCGAAGTTGGGAGGCAAAATGAAATTGATTGCCACCTCACTTCGGCTCGAGCTTTAGTCGGTCATTTACATATTAATAAAATGATTATGGCTTCAGACACCATTGTAAGAATGTCCGATATATTTATCATAGAGGAAGAAGATATTGTTATTGATAATATCGCCGAAGATATAATGAATGAACCTTGCGAACCAGAAATCATTATTGAACAGCCGAATAATTATATTGGAACGTTTGAGGGTACTTGGTATTGTGGTACAGATATGGGATACTCGACGCCACCATATGGCTCATCTGGGCGAACGCTTGAGACGGGTTATAGTGTGGCGTCTAATTATTTTCCGAGCGGTACCTTGCTTTACATTGAGGGAGCTGGCGTTACGGGGACTTACCGTGTTGACGACACGGGCGGTATGTCGAATAACGTTATTGACTTTTACTATTGGGATAGAGCGTTCGTACCTCAAAGCTTTTTGGTGTCGGGACGTATCAATATCGAAGTTTATATATTGTAATGGGGGATAGCAAATGAAGGATTGTTATACTTGCGACGAAAGCAATTGTGCTTTCAGTGGACAAAATTTTTCGTCAAAATATGCGGCTTCGCAGATTAATGCAATTTATTGCAACAGTAGAAAGCGTGCCAAAGAACAACTTGAGGCTTATGCAAAAGAACAGGTACTTGATATCAAAATATTGCGAGATACATTGTACGATGTTTCTTATTGCATAGGCTCTGAAACATGGGTTTGGATTAATCCGTCGTTTATGTGCAAGGGGATAAAGCCAGGCAAAGCTCTAATTGATGCCACCCTCGGCAAACAAATTATTCGTAATGTTATAAGGCCATGCTTAACTTTTGCCAAACAGTGTGAAGTCAAATACTTTAACCTGACAGAGATAAAGGAGGAAAAATAATGCAAAAATTTCAAACAATAATGATAGTAATTTCTTTAATTGCTGTGTTTTTATTGGAGCCAACTTTTATATTTATAGTTGGTTATTTTGGCGGTTTGATACTTAATTGGATTTTCGGCAGTATGGTTGTCGAAAGCCTAAATATAATATTTGGAACAGACAGGTTTGCTACTGATATGCTTCCGTGGTTGATAGCAACAGTGTCAACGTTTGCAAGCTTTTTCAAAAGCCACAATGTTGGCAATAATGACAAGTAATCGAGGTGACAAATAAGATGAAGGATCCAAAGGGAGCAAGACGTAAATATTTAGGTTACATAGAAATGCAACGAATGATTGCACGTTATCCAATTGAGTGTAAAGAGCTTGTGTATAGAAAAGAAACAGAAGAAGAAAAAAGAATAAGAGAAAAGCGCAAACTTATAAAAGAAATGCACAAGCAAAAATATCAATTACATGTATAGGAGTGATTATAATTGAAAAGCGCATTTATTAGATTATCGACAATTAAAGAGGTACAAGAATTTATAAAGATTGTATCAAGGCTAGATTTCGAGGTCGATCTTAAGCAGGGTCGCTATAGAGTGCCTGCGACAAGTCTTATGGGGATTTTTGCCCTCGATTTAGGTGAATTAATAAAATTAGAATTTGATGCAGAAAAAAGTGGCGTAGTTACGCGCTTTTTCGCACCTTTCATCGTGGAGGAAAGCAAGTGAGAGTAGAAAATGTTAAAATTCACGATTTGGGCGAAAGTTTCAAGGCAAGCAAATATCCTATGACGGTTGAGCCAGAAAAGTGTACAAATGAGTATACTTCCAGAATAAAAAGTCTTGGCAATAGCAAAGGAGGACACGATCAGTTTTTGAGCGGTGTCCTCGTTTCTTTTGATTTGACCTGTAGCAATAAAATGTGGATTGAGGCTGAAAGGTACAAATATTTGGTTTTCGTTTCAAGTCAATCTACCATGCACCGAATTTCCAAATTAGATATAGCCGGACAGTGTAATGAATATGTCGATGAGAAAATTATCGAGAGAGTCGATGAGCTTAAAGATATATATAATCAGACAAAGGATACAGAAGATTATCTTCGTTTGTTATACAATGTTCCTAGTGGCTTTGAACTTACCGCACGACTGACGACAAATTACCGTTGTTTGAAAAACGTTTGGGAACAACGTCATAATCATAAATTACCAGAATGGAGAGAGTTTTGCAAGTGGATTGAAAAACTTCCTTATTTCAAAGAGATGTGTTTGAGCCAATATTTCAAGGAGGGCAATAATGAGTAAACCGTTATTTTGTATTCTCGGAGCTTCGGCAAGCGGCAAATCAACGCTTGTGCAAAAACTTGAAATTGAGTTAAACATGAAACAGATTGCCTCTTACACAACGCGCCCACCAAGATATGAGGGCGAGGCAGGACATACTTTTGTAACCGAGGAAGAGTTTCAGAACCTCAATGACATTGTGGCATATAATTATTATCTGAACAATCATTATGGTGTTACGTCTCAGCAAATTGACGACGAAGCTCATGACCTCTATGTTGTTGATCAGACAGGTTTAAATGAGCTTAAAGAAAAGTATAAAGGCGACAGAAAAATTTACTCGGTATACATAGATTGTCTGCCTATTAATCGGTATGACCGCCTGTTTGATCGCTATTTTAAAATGTACCAGAATAGCCTCGTGGCAACAAATCGTGCAATGGAGCGTATTAAACAAGATGAAATTGAATTTGAAAATTGCAATCTTGTAGTGGATTATGTAATTACTAACAATGATAATATTGAGACAGCATATGACGAACTGAAAAATTATATTCAGGCGATAACTAAAAGGCAGGATAATGACAATGAAAATAATTAACAAGAGCAATTATAATGGTGTTGTGTATCTTTCTCATCCATACGGCGGTAAAAAAGATAATCTTGACGAGGTTAATGAGTGTCAAAGATTGTTGACGATTATGCATCCTGAAAATTTATATTTAAACCCTATAGCTATGTTCGGGAGTTTGTATGATTGTACGAGCTATGAGCAAGGGCTAAATATGACTTTGTTTCTTCTCGAAGAACTGGCGGATCGCATGGTGATATGTTCCGATAGCTATATGTATTCTAAAGGTTGCCTGACCGAAATTGCGTATTGTAGCGAAAGAGGAATTCCGTATAAGTATTTAACACTTAGCCAGATTAAGAAAGAATATGAAAAATACATAAAGGAGCATAACAAGAATGGCTAATTTTATTATTGGTATTTTGGTCGGACTTGCGTTTGGCTTTTTGATAGCCTATAGGACAGTGGTCGAAATGCTTGATGAATTAGACGAGAATGATAAAGGGGGAAATGCCAATGGAACTGAAAGCAAATCTGAAAAGACCTAGACCTTGGCGAATCGGTGTGGATTGTGACAATGTTATTAATAATCTAGCAGAGAGTATTATTGATGTTTATAATAAGGACTATAATGACAATTTGTCTGTTGCCGATATAACTACCTATAATATGAGGCAGTTCTTTAAAAATGTTTCTCAGGATAAGTTCTATGACTATTTCACGGATAAGAGAGTATGGAAAAATATAAAAGTGCTTGAAAATTGTGTTGCTACATTGAAGAAATACCATGATTTAGGTTGTGAAATTTACATAGTAACAGCTACAGCCCCACAGAATATTTCTAGTAAGGCGGCTTGGTTACAAGAACAACTTCCATTTTTAAATATGTATGATAGCCTAATAGTCATAAAGAACAAGCAAATGCTCGGTAGGGGCATTGATATTCTAATTGATGATTGTGTAGATAATTTAGTTGATGGCTATTACCATAAAATTTTATTTGATTATCCATGGAATAGACATGGCTTTGAGTCATATGAAAGTAATATTCATACGTTGTATCAAAAATATCGTTGTAAGAATTGGAACGATATTGACAAGGCAATTAATACTATTATGGAAACTGAAATTGGTATAGAAATATATTTGTAGAAAATACAGAAGGAGCGATAAAATGAAAGTAATAAAAAAGGACGGAACATTAGAAGATTTTGATTATCAAAAAATAATCAATGCCTGTAGCAAATCAGCTAACAGGGCATTGGAAAATCTTTCAGATAAAGATTATGAAAAAATTTGCTCTGCTGTTATGGATTACATAATGGAAGAAGATTTAGAAAATGATTGTATTTCGGTTGAGGCGATACATGCAATAGTCGAGCGCACCTTGCTTGACCTTTACCCGAAATCAGGTGAATGTTATAGGCAGTATAGAAATTACAAAAAAGACTTTGTTCATATGATGGACGATGTATATACCAAGTCTCAGGGCATTCGTTATATTGGCGACGTTTCAAATGCCAACACTGATTCTACTATGACTAGCACACAGCGCAGTTTGATTTATGGTGAGTTAAACAAGAACCTGTATGATAAATTCTTCTTGAATGTTGAAGAAAGACAGGCGGCTAGAGACGGTTATATCTATATTCATGATAAGAAAGACAGACTTGACGGCATAAACTGTTGTATTTTCGATATGGCAAATGTTTTGTCTGGTGGCTTTGAAATGGGTAATATTCATTATAACGAGCCTAAGACACTTGACGTTGCCTTCGATGTTATAAGTGATGTAACAATGTCGGCAGCTAGTCAACAATACGGTAAGTAATATTGCCGTAATAAAACCTACTTAACCTTGCTAAAGGGTGTGACGAAAGTTGCTAACGGTGAAACCTAAGTCATAATTGATATGGTAATACCGTGCTATCTAATTTCCATAAGAAAATTAGTGAGAGGTTTAATTATGGAGGAAATAATTTTTGAAAATGAAATTGCTTATAAAACTAAATATGACGGATACTATGTTACCAAAAGTGGCAAAGTAATAACTACTAAAGTTAAAGGTGGACAAGGGCGAATAAATATATTTCAACCAAGAGAACATTGTTATAAAGTGGATAAAGATGGATATTTAGAAGTATGCCTTTCTTTTATAGAAAATAATCGACATATAAGGAAATATTACCGAGTACATAGATTGGTATATGAAACACTGATGGGGGGATATTCCGCAGGAATTGACGATCGATCACATAGATGCAAATCCTCAAAATAATTCAATAGAAAATTTGCAAATATTAACTAGAGAAAATAATACGAGAAAAGCATTAAAAAATAAAAAATCGCCAAAAAGATTTATGTATCAATTATACAAAAACAATATTTATGTTGGAACATTTGATAGAAAAGAATTGGGAAAAAATATTGGATTAAAAGGTAAAGACCTCTATCAGGATACAAACAATAAAAAGCAATTATTACTTCAAGGTTATCAATGGAATTTAATATAAATGGAATTTAGAGAGTGTAGAGGACATCGAAAGAATATCATAATATTATAGCTTTTATTATGAAAGTAATCGAGTAGAGTAGATTGTGAGATTGGCACATAATTGAAACAGTAGGCACAATTAGCGGTTGTGAAGATATGTTGCAGTGCGGTATCCAGTATAGAAATATACATCTGCATTGGGTTTTACAATACCTAGAGTTGATACTCTTTTAGCCCCATATGCCGAAAAAAGTTATCAGAAATATGTTGACGAATATTTAAGCATATGTGATAACGGTGACAAGAATAAAGCCGACGAATATGCAACCAAAAAAGTCTATCGGGATTTTGAACAGGGCTTTCAATCATGGGAAATGGCGTTTAATTCCGTGGGGTCATCAAGAGGCGATTATCCATTCATAGCCATTAGTTTTGGCATAGGCACAAGCAAGTGGGAAACCATGGCAAGCGAGGTGGCATTAAAAACACGAATGGGCGGACAAGGAAAAGAGGGCTTTAAAAGACCTGTACTATTTCCAAAGCTGACGTTTTTGTACGATGGAAATTTACATGGTAAAGGTAAAAAGTTAGAATGGCTTTTTGATGTTGCCATTGATTGTAGCAGTAAAGCGATGTATCCAGATTTTTTATCCTTGACAGGGGATGGTTATATTCCTGAAATGTATAAGAAATATGGAAAAGTCGTTAGTTTGATGGGTTAAAAATTACACTACGGCTCATCTAAAACTTCGTAAACCTACAAATGTAGGGTGTACAATTCACGTTGAGGAATTATAGGAAATGATAATTAGGAATTGTGCTAACAGGGAACTAAAAAAATCCTGTGCGAAATTCAAAAATTATTTTGATAATCGTCAAGAGACTATCGAAAACATAGCATAAGTGAAAGACTTGTGTGAAGAAGTGAATAGAGTACACATAAGGTGCGACTCCTTATGTGGAACAGCGAAGTACACAGCATTTGGTAACAGAATGTTGTGTAAAGATATAGTCCAATGGCATTATGCCATTGTGTAGAGCTTCGTTGTCACCTTGGTTTGTAAAAGGTGGCATGAAACCAAAAGACGAAAATGATTACCCTGTCTTTGAGGGTAGATTTAATCTTGGTGCAATATCATTACATTTGCCGATGATATTAGCAAAGGCAAGGCAGGAGAATAAAGATTTTTATGAAGTTCTTGATTATTACCTCGAACTTATAAGAAACCTGCACAAAAGAACGTATGAATTTTTAGGAGAGAAAAAGGCATCGACAAATCCAATGGGATTTACTCAAGGTGGTTTTCTTGGTGGCAATCTCAACCCTAATGATAAAATAAAACCAATACTTTCAGCTATGACTATGAGTTTTGGTATCACTGCTTTAAACGAATTACAGCATTTGTATAATGGTAAGTCACTTGTAGAAGATAGTGATTTTGCCTATGAAGTAATGCAATACATAAATGACAAGGCAAATGAATTTAAAGAACAAGATCGTATACTATACGCAATTTACGGTACTCCTGCCGAGAGCCTGTGTGGGCTTCAAGTTGAACAATTCCGCAAGAAGTATGGTATCATAGAGGGCGTATCAGACAGACCATACGTTTCCAACTCATTCCATTGTGGCGTATGGGAACATATTACTCCAGTTCAGAAACAAGATACTGAAAAGCGTTTTTGGAATTTATTCAATGGTGGAAAGATACAGTATTGTCGTTATCCTATATCGTATAATAAGGAAGCTATAAAAACACTTGTAAGACGTGCCATGGATTACGGATTTTATGAGGGCATAAATTTAGCATTATCATATTGTGAGGATTGCGGTTATGAGCAACTAGAAATGGATAAATGCCCGAAGTGTGGGTCGGAAAATATAACTCAGATTGATCGAATGAATGGCTATTTAGGCTTTACTAGAATACATGGTAAAAGTAGATACAATGCCGCAAAGGTTGCAGAGATAAAGGATAGGGTGAGTATGTAATGAACTATCATAATATAACCAAGGACGATATGTTAAATGGTGACGGGCTTAGAACTGTCCTTTGGGTATCAGGCTGTAATCATCATTGTAAAAACTGCCAAAACCCTCAGACATGGAATAAAGATAGTGGTATACCATTTGATTTTGATACTATCTTTGAAATATGTAACCAGTTAGACAAGTCGTATATTTCAGGTATAACATTTTCAGGCGGCGATCCTTTGTTTCCTGATAATCGCGAAATAGTATGCGCAATATCTGCACTAATAAAAGATTGTCATCCTACAAAAACTCAATGGATTTACACAGGTTATAGGTGGGAAGAAATTAAAGACTTGCCTATTATGGAGTACATCGATGTAGTCGTTGATGGTCAATACGAAGATGACAAACGTGACATAACATTAAAATGGCGAGGGTCAAGTAATCAGAGGGTTATTAATGTACAAGAAAGTTTAAAGCAAAACAAAGTTGTTCTTTGGTGTGATTAATAAAAAAAGGGTTTGCATTTTAGCAAACCCTAATAGATTATTAGTCGCCACAAATCATAATTTGTTCAATATTATGTTCAACGAATGATAGCGACTAATCACATCTTAATTATAACATATAGAAACAAAAAAGTAAAGTGAGGTATCTTAATGATTTATGTTGCAGAATTTGAAAAAGTAACAAAAGAGCGTTTTGAATATGACATGGTAAAGAGCGGATATACAGATTTTTCGTATGATAATATTATAATACCAACAAGAGCAACGTCTGGCTCAGCGGGCTATGATATACATACACCTGTAGCAATCAATGTCAAGGCGGGCGAAACCGTTCTTGTTCCATTGGGCATACGTTGTAAAATAGACGAAGATTGGTTTTTGGCAATTGTCCCAAAATCGGGTTTGGGCTTCAAATACGGAATGAGGCTATCAAATACCTTCGGCGTAGTAGATAGCGATTATTCACACTCGGAAAATGAAGGACATATTATGGCAAAGTTCTCAGTGGACAAGGATTTAGAGCTAAAGGCTGGCGATAAATTGTGTCAAGGTATTTTTATTAAGTATGGTATTACTGTTGATGATAAAGCCGACGGCATAAGAAATGGTGGCTTTGGAAGCACCGGAAGATAGTGTTAAAGCTTTTGTGGAGGTACAACAAATGGAACAGATCTACACAATAAAAGAAGCTGCTCAAATTCTTAGAGTAAACACGAATTACATATATCGAGAAATAGGCGAGGGTAAAATTAAAGCTGTAAAGATAGGTTCATTAAAAATACTTGAGTCGGAATTGCTTAGATATATAGATACAAAATCATCGTAACGTAGAACACGCACGAATGTGTGTGCTTTTTTCGTATTAACTAAGGAGGAGAATTATGGCAAGATTAAATGTGCGTAAGCGTGGTAGCAAATGGGAGTATCGTTTTGAAGGTGCGGCAATTGACGGCAAAAGAAAACAGTACACAAAATCTGGATTTACTAATCGTAAAGCGGCGCAAAAAGCAGGTACGCAAGCCATGAACGAGTATAATAGAACTGGCAATGTATTTGTTCAATCAGAAACAAGTTTTAACGATTACCTTAAAACTTGGTTTGATGTGATTTGTGAAGCAAAACTTAATAAACAAACAAAAGCCAATTACCAGAAAAAGCTAAGATTATATATATTGCCTGAATTGGGGAAATATAAAATAAGTTCGCTAACTCCTCCTTTATTACAAAAATTTATAAACAAACTTTATGATTCAAAGATGAGCAGAAATACTTTGTCGGTTATTAAATCGATCCTTTCAAGCAGTTTAAGTTATGCCGTAGAACCACTAAATTATATTTCTTCAAATCCCATGGCATATGTTCAATTGCCAAGCAAACGTTTGGCAACGGTCAATTCTAAGACTCAGCCGCATTATCTAATCTCGGAAGAAGACATGTTACGAATTTTTGAGCGTTTCCCAGAGACCTCTTCTACTCATATACCAATGATGTTGGGCTACAAATGCGGGCTTCGATTAGGCGAGGCTTATGGATTATGTTGGAACGATGTGGATCTGATTAACAAAACAATTTCAATAAACCGTCAAATACAATGGGACGATAGCGGAAAACGGTGTTGGTATTTCTCAAATCCAAAATATGATTCCTTTAGGACAATAACTATAGACGACGGATTAGCTGAGCTTTTGCGACGTGAAAAGCAAAGACAAGAAGAGTATCGTCGTTTTTTAAAAGACAAATTTATTTATTGGTTTGAAGATAAAGACGGAATATTGAACAACGAACATAGAGGTAAAAAAATACATCCTGTCTGTATAAGAAACGATGGCAGTTATATACAGCCAAGAACAATGCAACATACCTCGATGATTATACACAAGAAGTTGGGTATCAATTTTACCTTTCACTCTTTAAGGCATACGCACTGCTCGATGTTGTTGTCGGCAGGGGCTAAACCTAAATATGTCCAAGAAAGGTTGGGGCATAAAAATATTCAAATCACATTAGGGATATACCAGCATCTTACAAATGAAATGAAAGAAGAGGGCGATGATGTTCTTAATGATATTTTTGACTATGAAGCCTGATTGTTAATAAAAAATTAAGGCGTTAGATAAATTAATCTAACGCCTTCTTTTTACTTAATAATTTTTTAGTCTTTAACGTTGTCCACGAAATATACAACTTGTCCACGAAACTGTCCACATTTTAAAAAAGCGTGGACAATCCGTGGACAGTGGACAAGTTTTTTTACATAAAAAGTAAATTTACAATTTCTTGCAAAATCCGTAAAGTGGCTTAAAACCTTACTTCATAGCCTCTTCAACTGCAACTGCGCAAGCAACTGTAGCACCAACCATTGGGTTGTTGCCCATACCGATAAGACCCATCATCTCAACGTGTGCAGGAACTGAAGAAGAACCAGCAAACTGAGCGTCGCTGTGCATTCTTCCCATTGTATCTGTCATACCATAAGAAGCAGGACCAGCAGCCATGTTATCTGGGTGCAGAGTTCTACCTGTTCCTCCGCCTGAAGCTACTGAGAAGTATTTCTTACCCTTCTCAAGTCTTTCCTTCTTGTATGTACCTGCAACTGGATGCTGGAATCTTGTTGGGTTTGTTGAGTTACCTGTGATAGAAACGTCTACGTTCTCTTTCCACATGATAGCAACGCCCTCGGTAACATCGTTAGCACCGTAGCAGTTTACCTTAGCTCTCAGACCGTCAGAGTATGCCTTGCGGAATACTTCCTTAACTTCGCCTGTGTAGTAATCCATTTCTGTTTCAACATATGTGAAGCCGTTGATTCTAGCGATGATCTGTGCAGCGTCCTTGCCAAGACCGTTAAGAATAACTCTCAGAGGCTTTGTTCTAACCTTGTTAGCCTTCTCAGCGATACCGATAGCACCCTCAGCGGCAGCGAATGATTCGTGGCCTGCGAGGAATGCGAAGCACTCTGTATCCTCTTCAAGAAGCATCTTACCGAGGTTACCGTGACCAAGACCAACCTTTCTCTGGTCAGCTACAGAACCAGGGATACAGAAAGCCTGAAGTCCCTCACCGATAGCAGCAGCAGCGTCAGCAGCTCTTGTGCAGCCCTTCTTGATAGCGATAGCGCAGCCTACTGTGTAAGCCCACTTAGCGTTCTCAAAGCAGATAGGCTGAATGCCCTCAACGAGCTTATAAATGTCAAGACCCTTAGCCTTGCATACGTCAGCACACTCTTCGATAGTGTTGATACCGTACTGATTGATAACAGCAAGGATCTGCTTTTCTCTTCTCTCATATGATTCAAATAAAGCCATTGTAACAAATCCTCCTTATTCTTTTCTTGGGTCAACGATCTTAACAGCGTCAGCTACTCTGCCGTACTGACCCTGTGCTTTCTCAAAAGCAGTGTTAGCATCGTCGCCAGCCTTGATGAAGTCCATCATCTTGCCGAAGTTTACAAACTTGTAGCCGATGATCTCGTCATCTTCGTTAAGTGCAAGACCTGTAACATAGCCGTCTGTCATTTCAAGGTATCTAGGGCCCTTTGCAAGTGTACCATACATAGTACCTACCTGTGAACGAAGTCCCTTACCAAGGTCCTCAAGACCAGCGCCTACTACAAGACCGCCCTCAGAGAATGCACTCTGTGAACGACCGTAAACGATCTGGAGGAAAAGCTCTCTCATAGCTGTGTTGATAGCGTCGCAAACGAGGTCTGTGTTAAGAGCCTCGAGAACTGTTCTGCCTGGAAGGATCTCTGATGCCATAGCAGCAGAATGTGTCATACCTGAGCAACCGATAGTTTCAACGAGACATTCCTGGATAACGCCCTCTTTTACGTTAAGTGTCAGCTTGCAGCAGCCCTGCTGTGGAGCACACCAGCCGATACCGTGTGTAAAGCCTGAGATATCCTTGATTTCCTTAGCTTTTACCCACTTTGCTTCTTCTGGAATTGGAGCTGCACCGTGAGCAACGCCCTGAGCGATAGGGCACATTGTTTCAACTTCGTGAGAATAAACCATTATTTACATAACTCCTCTCAAATGATTTTGGTGTAAATGTTGTATATTACATACACTCATATTATAACGCATATTTCGCCATTTTGCAATAGTATTTTATGATTTTTAATATTTTTTTCTCATTCTGTGGTAATTATAACGCTGCTGAGAGGTGCGAGTCTGAGTGGCAGCTTATAGTTTGTGGTATAAAGACCGCTGTTTACGCAGTTTGATCCACTATAAATATCACGGTCAGAGTTGAGAAGCTCTTTGTAGGCTCCGTTTTGTTCGACCTTCAGGTTATAGTTCTGATAGCTTCCGGAAAAATTGAACACCATATAAAGCGTTTTGCCGGAAGGGTCGCTTCTGCGGTAGGCATAAATGCACTGATTTTTGTTGTCTGCGTCTATCCAGCGGAAAGATGTGGAATTATAGTCGGACTTATACAGTGCAGGCTGTTCGAGATAAAGCTTGTGGAGTGCTTTCACATACTCGTGTAATGAATCGTGTATAGGATATGTGAGCAAATTCCAGCCAAGCTCTTTTTCATCACGCCATTCAAGATATTCGCCAAGCTCGTTGCCCATGAAGTTGAGTTTCTTGCCAGGGTGAGTGAACTGGAAAGTATACAGTGCTCTTATGGTAGCAAACTGCTCCTGCTGACTGCCGAACACCTTATCCACCATGGTTTTCTTGCCGTGAACTACCTCGTCGTGGGAATAAGGAAGAATGAAAAGGTCATTATAGAAATAACTCATGGAGAAGGTCATTTTATTGTGATGATTTCTGCGTTCAAAAGGCGGAGTCTTTATATAATTGATGGTATCGTTCATGAAGCCCAGATCCCATTTATAGTCAAAACCAAGACCGCCGAACTCAACAGGGGCAGTTACCTTTGTGTAGTTTGTGGAATCTTCTGCGAAAAGCATAACGTCAGGGTGCATTTTCTGAATGGCGTAATTAGTGTTCTTCAAGAACCATATACCGCTGTCGTTCACAGCATCATCAGTGTGGCCGTGACGATAGATAAGGTTTGCAACTGCGTCATATCTCAATCCGTCAACATGATATTTTTCTATCCAGAAATTAACTGAGGATTTTACAAAGCTAAGCACATGAGGCTTTGTGTAGTCAAACAGGGCAGTACCCCACTCGGAGTATCTGTCATACTCATTGTCGCTTTCAAAGAGGAAGCTTCCGTCATATATGTGCAGGGCATAGAAATCACGGACAAAATGTACGGGTACAAAGTCCAGAATAATGCCGATATTTTCCGCATGACAAGCGTCTATGAACTTCATAAGCCCTCTAGGGTCGCCGTAACGGCTGGTTGCGGAGAAATATCCCGACACCTGATAGCCCCATGAGCCGTCATAAGGATATTCCGTCAGTGGCAGAAACTCGATATGGGTATAGCCCATTTCCTTTACATAAGGTATGAGCAGGTCTATCATTTCTTCATAGGTGTAAAAGCGGTCGGTTTCTTCTTTTCCCTCTTTTATGCGCCACGAGCCGAAATGTACCTCATATATGTTCATAGGCTTTTCATAGCATTTGTCACGCTTTGAGAGCCATTCTTGGTCATTCCAGCTATAGCTGTCAATATCATACACCACAGACGCATTTTTCGGCCTTACCTCGCTGTATACCGCAAAAGGGTCTGAGCGGTAGTGCTTTTCAAGAGTAGGCGTTGTGATAACATACTGATAAATGTCACCCTCTTTTGCAGGGCGTTCAACGCTCCATACCCCACGTTCATCGCATTCCATAGGGATAATATCTCCATTCAGGCAAAGTTCTACCTTTCTTGCATGGGGCGCATAGGTGGAAAATCTTATGCCGTTCTCTATTTTTACTGCCCCCAGGGCTTCATACGCTCTACAGCTTTGACCATTTATAAATTCTGTGATGATATTGTTTTTCATGCCGTTTCCCCCTGTGAAAAATATGATAATGATAAAATATTTATAAAAAGTTATTGAAATTTCATAAATTTATGATATAATAAAAGTTGGCGCAAATTGTCTGTTTTTTTGACATTAATTCAGCTTAGTCTGATTTTTCCTCAAAAAAGACCTTTTGTCGTTATGAATCTGAAAGGAATGTAGTTAAATGTCAAGCTCTGCGATAACCAAAAGTGCTTTGTGTGATTCACTGAAAAAACTCTGCGAGCAAAAACCCTTTGATAAAATATCCATATCCGATATAACAGGTGAGTGCGGTCTAAACCGCCAGTCTTTTTATTACCATTTTCAGGATAAATATGAGCTTTTGAGCTATATCTATCTTCACGAGCTTTTCGCTGACATCACCAAAGGCGTAAACTACGACAACTGGTATGAGCGTCTTGAAGGATTTCTCGTAAATATGCTCAAAGACAAGCGCTTTTACTCAAACACGCTAAAAAGCAACGAAAAGATATTTGAGCATTATCTTTTCAGAAGTATGCACAAGCTGTTCATCAGATTTTTCTATCACGCTGTTGCTATAACCAGAAAGCGTTCCGATAAGGCGAAGTTCTTTGCCGATTTTTATTCTCATGGCTATTGCGGAATAATAATAGATTGGGCAACGGGCGGAATGAGAGAAACTCCACATGACGTAATGCTGAAAATGCGTGAACTTGCATACGAAAATGTTACCATTGGTGAGGGATTCAGACAGAACCTTTGACAAAAGTCACACAATCACTCTGTTATTTTATCATATTTTATGTAATAAGTGAATAGACAAACCTAAACATACGACAAAAAAAGCGACAGATCTAAATTTCTGTCGCTTTTATTTTTTTCCTACTTTGAAGCTTTTGATTTTCTTCTGTCAATAATAACGCATACTATGAATATCAGCAAGCCTGCCACTGAGAGAACTATGCCCTTGTGGAGCAACGGTGCGGTAAAGGTTATCTTTATGCTGTGGCTGCCTTTTGGTATCTTGAAGCCAAGGAATGCAGTGTCGGTCTTTTCACACTGCACCTCTTTGCCGTCGATCTCGGCGGTGAAGCCGTCGGTATACGGAATGGAAATGGTGAAATAGCCGTCATTTTTAACGTCTATAGTGCCGTTTATCACATCTCCGTGAGAGGTCTTCTTGTCTATCATGAACGGGTCAACGTCACGCACAAGGCTGTCTTTGTCGATGACATAACAGCGAACGTTGGTTATCTCATACTTGCCGTCAGAGAAATTCACCTTAACGCTGTCTGCACTATAGTCCTGACCTGTGGTTATGACATATTCAAAACGTCTGTTATTATTGTAATACTTCCAATCAGGTGCAGTGAGCTTGTTTTTATTGCCGTTTATGGACACCCAAGCGTCCTTTCTGCCACCCTTTATATCGTTGTTCACATTGAAAGATACAAACATTATCTCATTGTTCGTGAGCGTTTCGGGAAGCGTTATCTCCTGAGTGAAAGGCTTTTTAGCGTCAATGGTGTATTTTCCCCATTCACGCTTTATCTGGTCGCACTCTGTAAAGTTGATGGAGCGTACCTTTTTTATATCAGATGAAAATGACTTTTCCGTCTTATCCTCAACTATTATATTATTGAAAAGAGCTTCCACTGAGTAAGGATAATTCAGGGAATTATATTCTTTTCTGCCGATAAGAGCATTGGTAGCATATCCGAAAGGCAGAACGTCATTGTTTTCATAAAGTGAAAGGCTTCCGCTCTCTTTTATCTTCTTGTAGCCTGACACTGCCTTTACTGGGTCGTCAGTGATAAGATATCTGTTTGAAAAATACATATCAGCAATAAGGCTTCGTGTCTGAGTGGTCAGGGAAGTGTTGCGGTATGAATTTTCGTTGTATATCTCGCTGTAATAAAATTTGTTGTAATCTTTATTGTGCAGTGAGGAATATATTGACATGGTGTAATAATCTGCATTATATATCATGTTCACTGTGTTCACTTCGTCAACGCAGTTTGAAGTCCTCGATATCTCCTCTTGCGAGCCGACATAATCTGCAAGTGTATTCATATCACTGCTGTTATCATATTCAAGCTCTCTTAAAGGCACAAGCTCGTCTGCAAAGTTTGCATATACTGTGGATACCACGAGGCAAAGGGACATTCCTATATTAAGTATGAACTCTTTTTTGCAACGTCTGTATACAAACAGGCTCGACATAAGCACAACAAAGTCAAGGATAATATAAAACTCCACTTTTCTGGTGGTCTTGAACCAGAAAACTCCTGCCAATGCAACTAAAAGGGTTATCACTGCAAGTGGTTTAAGCTTTAGCTTTCCTCTTATTATATCAAAATAGGTGTGTCCGAAAAGGAGCATACCAAGAGGAAGGAAAGGTATAAGAACTTTCGGGTCAACATACAGTGTGCCGTTTAACATATAGACTATTATAGGGCAGGTGGCTATTACCATCATAACGATCCCAAGAAATCTTCTATAGCGTTGTTTTGAGAACACCGCCGATATTATGCTAAGCACTGTGAAAAGGCAAAGTCCCATTGAATAGTGATAATAGAGCAGGAATTTCAAGTTTACACCTGGTATGAACGACTTGAGATCAACATGGCTGTTGCCTGCCTCTCTGCCTGAGAGCATACAGTGCAGTGTCGGCAGGATAAGTACGCACGCCATTATCACTGCCAGGATAAGCCTGAAAGCGAATGCTGTTCCGTCTTTGCAGAACTTCTTGAAAGTTGGCTTTTCATTTATTTTCAGCCAGCGATAAACGCCATACACTGCCATTGCCGCAAGACCCGACACTGCAAAGAAATAGCTTGTCATGAGCATCAAAAATGCCCAAAGCGTCACCATGTATTTTCTCTTGCCCTCAAAATAATCCTCGATAGCCATAAAACCTAAAAGCAGGAACGGCATATAATTCACGAACATTATGTGCCTGTGACTGTGGAAGATAAGGGGCGCTGAAAAGAGAAACACAAAGCTCAGTGCAAACGCTGTGTTGTCTGTGAATTTCTGACGCATCCATATATAGAATATCCACAGGCTTGCTATAATGCCTATTATGGATACTATCTGTATATAGGTGGACATTTTCACAAAGGGCAGAAGATAAGAAAAAAGTATTATAGGCGAATAAAGTCCATAATATGACAGATTATAGATGTTCTCACCACAACCTATGTTCGGAGCAAAGGAGGGAAAAAAGTCCCCTGTTTTGTAAAAGAGCTTTCTGAAATAATCAGGGATAGCATAGTGCTGTCCGCCCCAGTCAAGCTCAGAACCATAGGCGTATTTAAACCTTGTGAGCGCAAGGACAAACAGAAGATATATCCCCGTAAGCACACATAGATGTATTATATTTTTCTTACTGAGCTTCATTCACAGCCACTCCCAGCGCAGTTGCAGTTTGTTTTTTCATTTCAGGGTGTTCGCTGTAGCGTTTATACAGCGTCCAATCCTCATAATAAGCCATATGCCACAGCTTGTTTACAGTTTTCTCTTGAGAGGTATACATATCCGCAAGCTTTTTCTTGAACTCGTATCTCTCTTTTGATATCTTTGGCAAAGTGTTGCCCACCACTTTCAGACGGCTAGCCTTGTAATACTTGCCAAAGCAGTAAAGGTCGCACTGGATATCGTTCTTATCGTATATCTCAGTGACGTAATTATGCACGTTTACATGGTGGATATGACCATATTCGCCTTTTTGATTATGCACAGCTATAAGCTTCCAATCCTTGCAGGTCATTATCTTTTCAAGGTCAGATTCGATACCGTCCTTAACAAGCGCCCAATCGTCACGCTTACCCCTGACTTTATCAGGATATTCAAGCATTATACACTCGTTGCCCGAGGCAGTCACCACGTCCTTGAACTCCTGAGAACGCACCTTATTTCTTCCGTTTGTTACACACACAACAAGATAGCCTTTATCATAAAGATGTCCTCCGCCCCAAAGCACTTCGTCATCAGGGTGAGCCACTATCATAAGCTTATCAGCCTTTGATGACGAAGCAAGCTGTAACTGTATGGCAGATATAGGCGCAACGTCATAAGCCTGATTAACAGTATCTCTTATGTGTCTTTCATAGCCTAAAAACCACAGTGTGCCTATAAAAATGACTATTGCCAGAATTATTGCTGTTTCCTTTATATGCTGTCTTGTAAATCTGAGCATAAAAATGCCCGCACCCTTGCAGGATCTCTTCTGCGAGATACGGGCGTTCACCTCTTTCTTTATTACTTGTTGTTCACATAGTCTATAAATCTTTCAAATGCAGCTTTTCCATCTTTGTTTCTCTTATAAACGCCTGCATGTTCAAGCACCTTTGCGAACACGATGCCTATTTCTTTCTGCAAGACCTCGTGAACGTTCTCGGCTGTTATATTGTTTTTCTTTGATATCTCCTCAGCCCAGTCAGCGTGCTTTTCTATCATCTCGTCACGGCGTACTCCTTCAGTGCCCTCTGTGACCAGAACCTGAGCAAGTCTTTCCATTTCGCCTTTAAGTCTTGACGGAAGCACTGCAAGACCCATTACTTCGATAAGACCGATATTCTCTTTCTTTATATGATGAAGCTCCTGATGCGGGTGATAAACGCCAAGAGGATATTCCTCGGTGGTGATGTTGTTTCTAAGCACAAGGTCAAGCTCATATCTGCCGTTTCTCATTCTTGCGATAGGGGTGATAGTGTTGTGCGGCTCGCCTTCAGTTTCAGCGTAAATGAACGCTTCTTCGTCGGTGTAGCCTCTCCAAGCTTTGAGTATCTTGTCAGCAAGGTCAACGAGAGCGTTTTTGTCCTCGCTGTTTATTCTGATAACGGACATAGGCCATTTAACGATACCTGCGTCAACGTTCTCAAAGCCCTTGAAAACTATCTTTTCTTCAACAGGGGCTTTCGCCATTGCAAAAGTATAATGACCGCCCTGAAAATGTTCGTGAGAAAGGATAGATCCGCCAACGATAGGCAGGTCAGCGTTTGAACCTATGAAATAGTGCGGAAACTGTCTAACAAAGTCAAAAAGCTTCTCAAATGCCGAACGGTCTATTACCATGGGCGTATGCTTCTTATTGAAAAGGATACAATGCTCGTTGTAATAAACATATGGGGAATACTGAAGTCCCCAGTCTGTGCCGTTTATTTTAAGGGATATAACACGGTGGTTCTGTCTTGCAGGGGAGTTCACTCGTCCTGCATATCCCACGTTCTCATAGCACAGCAGGCACTTAGGATATCCCGACTGCTTTGCAAGCTTTGCCGCCGCAATGGCTTTCGGGTCTTTTTCAGGCTTGGAAAGATTGATAGTTATATCAAGGTCGCCGTACTCTGTTGGAGCTATCCAGCGCATATCCTTCTTTACTCTGTATCTTCTTATGTAGTCCGTGTCCTGAGAAAGCTTGTAGAAATAGTCAGTTGCGACCTTTGCAGACTGGTGGTTGTAAAGTCCCCAGAACTTTGTGTCTACCTCTGACGGTCTTGGGGTAAGAAGCCCCATAAGTTTTGTGTCGAAAAGATCTCTGTATACAATAGAATTTTCTGTAAGGCCCTTTTCCACAGCGTAATCGAGAAGCTCTTTGAGAGTGCTTTCAAGATCAACGTCAGAAAACTCCTCCGCTGGTTCGTCATATTCCTCAAGGTCAAGGGCTTCAAGAAGCCTGTTTGTGGTATAAACTCTGTCGCTCTCCTCAATAAGTCCGCTTTCCAGACCATATGTTACAAGCTTTTTAATGCTTTCAAATATCATGTTATAGATCCCCTTTTGTACAAAAGTATGAGTGGTAAACCCCTCAGCCAGCATCTATTATTATAGACCATTGCTTATTCTTTGTCAACCGACAGACAGGCTAATTAAGATACTTTTAAGCATTGGAAAATGGAAATAAGAATATTTTAAGATTATTTTGCAGAGGACGCCAGCCCCTACATTTAACGTCAGGAAAAACGATTTAGCATCGAATATTAACAAATTGTTAAATCGGCAATTGTCCTATTGACAAAAGCGGGAAGTATGGGTATAATAAAAACAATATGATAAAGGCGTTGACAGGAACAAAAGCAAAGTTCTGACATTACAGAGAGCCGTTGGTGGGTGCAAGACGGTATGCGGAATTTGTGATAACTCGTCCCCGAGCCTGAACGGTGAAATTTTATTAGCCGCTCACGGGTTCTCCCGTTATAGAGATACGCATTGATAGATGCGGCTGAGATATGCGGTGTGAGCCGTATATGAATGAGAGTGGTAACACGGCAAAGCTCGTCTCTCCTTTTTGGTAGGAGTGGCGATTTTTTTTATGCCCTTTTCCACATCACTATCAAAATAATTATCGGCTTTATATTTATAAGGAGGATCTGACATGAAAAACGTAGAAAAGTATGAGAGAGGCTATTATATGCCTCCTGTAAAGTGCATGAAGTGGGCTGAAAAAGAGTATGTTGACCATGCTCCTGCATGGTGTTCTGTTGACCTGAGAGACGGAAATCAGGCTCTTATCATTCCTATGAGCCTTGAAGAAAAGCTGGAGTTTTTCACAAAGCTCGTTGAGATAGGCTTTAAGGAGATAGAGATAGGTTTCCCTGCCGCCTCTGAAACAGAGTATGAGTTCTGCCGCACACTTATTGAGAAGAACATGATACCTGATGATGTTACTATTCAGGTGCTTACACAGTCAAGAGAGCATATCATAAAGAAAACATTCGAGGCTATCGACGGTGCAAAGAACGCTGTTGTCCACCTTTATAACTCAACATCTGTTGCACAGAGAGAGCAGGTTTTCCGAAAGTCTAAGGAAGAGATAATCAAGATAGCTACAGACGGTGCAAAGCTCTGTAACGAGTATAAGAAGCACGCAAAGGGCAATATCGTATTCGAGTATTCTCCTGAGAGCTTTACAGGCACAGAGCCTGAGTTTGCAAGAGATATCTGCAACGCTGTTATCGACATCTGGCAGCCTGCACCTGATAACAAGGTCATCATCAACCTGCCTGTAACAGTTGAAATGTCAATGCCTCATGTTTATGCTCAGCAGGTAGAGTATATGTGCGACACTCTTCACAACAGAGAGAACGTTATAGTTTCACTTCACCCACATAATGACAGAGGCTGTGCAGTGGCAGACTGCGAAATGGGTCTGCTTGCAGGTGCTGACAGAATAGAGGGTACTTGTTTCGGTAATGGTGAGAGAACAGGCAATGCCGATATCGTTACTATCGCACTTAATATGTACACTCACGGAGTTGACCCTAAGCTGGACTTCTCAGATATGCCTGCACTGGTAGAGCTTTACGAGAGAGTTACAAGAATGAAGGTTTATGACAGAAGCCCATATTCAGGCGCACTTGTATTCGCTGCATTCTCAGGCTCACATCAGGACGCTATCGCAAAGGGCATGAACTGGAGAAAAGAGAAGAGCTGTGACAAGTGGACAGTTCCTTATCTTCCTATTGATCCGCATGACGTTGGCAGAGAGTATGACGGTGACGTTATCAGAATAAACTCGCAATCAGGAAAGGGAGGAATAGGCTTTATTCTTCAGAACCAGTTCGGCTACGATCTTCCAAAGAAGATGAGAGAGGACTTTGGCTACAAGGTAAAGGCTGTTTCAGACCACAAGCACAAGGAGCTTATGCCTGATGAGGTCTATAAGATATTCAAGGACGAGTACCTCAACAAGTGCGCACCTGTTGACATTCCTGAAGCACACTATGTTCAGAAGCAGAACGGCACTATCTGCGCCGCTATCACAGCTTCAGTAAACGGCGTAACAGACGATCATACAGCAGAGGGCAACGGACGTCTTGACGCTGTGGCAAATGCTATCAAGCAGGCTTTGAACTTTGATTTTACCGTGGAAACATACACAGAGCACGCTCTTGAAAGAAAGTCAACATCTGAGGCTGTTTCGTATGTTGGAATTTCCTGCGGTGATAAGATGTATTGGGGCGTCGGCAGACACTCAGATATTATCGTATCTTCTATCAAGGGACTTGTTTCAGCTATCAACAACGCTTTTGCAGATAAGAAGTAATGAATAAAAATTTAAGGGACAGGCGAAAGTCTGCCCCTTTTTTTGTACAAAAAATGCAGCCATATAGAATATGACCGCATTGTATATTATTTCTTTTTTCTTCTGAATAGCCTTTTGAGCCAGCCTAAAAAGCCCTTTTTCTCCTTTTCAGGCTCGACAGCCTTTGAATCATTAACAGGAGCAGGCTTTGGTGCATTGGCGTATGCTTCAGCGTAAAATCTGCTTTGTGCGTCAATGGCGATATCTCCACGCTCTGCACGGACATATTTTCCGTCAGGCTGCATTATCCTTGCTTTTACGTTGTCTTGCATCTGGGTGTCAAAAATATCGAGGACACGTTTTTTTACTTCTTCACTGAGAATAGGTGCGGCGACCTCAACTCGCCTTGTGGTGTTTCTTGTCATATAGTCTGCGCTGGATATGTATACCTTTTTGCGAACACCTGTGCCGAAAATATATATCCTTGCGTGTTCAAGATATCTGCCCACTATTGAGCGTATCTGAACATTGTCAGTAACGCCCTCCACGCCTGCCACAAGGCAGGATATACCTCTTATAACAAGCTCTACCTTCACGCCTGCCTGAGAACATTCTATTATCTTGTCCATAAGCACCTTATCAGTAAGAGAATTGAGCTTTGCGGCAACATATCCCTCACCGCCTGCTCTTGCAATGCTTATCTCATTATCCATAAGCTCCACTACCTTATTTTGCAGACAGTGGGGAGCGACCATAAGTGCCTTTGAGTTTTCCACAAGCTCGCCCATTGACAGCGTTCTGAACACCTCGCAAGCATCCTGAGCAATGTCATTGTTTGATGTCATAAGGCAAAGGTCGGTATAAAGCCCTGCGGTCTTTTCGTTGTAGTTTCCTGTACCCACCTGAACAGTGTACTTAACGCTGTCGCCAACTTTTCTTGTAATAAGACAAAGCTTTGAATGGACTTTAAGTCCCTGCGGACCATACATTACATGACAGCCTGACTCCTCGAGAAGCTTTGACCACCCTATATTGTTTTCCTCGTCAAAACGTGCCCTCAGTTCCACAAGCACAAGCACGTCCTTGCCATTTTCAGCGGCGTTGCACAAGGCTTTTATCACCTTTGAATTCTTCGCCACACGATACAAAGTCATTTTGACAGACGTAACGCTATCGTCCTTTGCCGCCTCGTCAAGAAGCCTGATAAAAGGCTTTATGGACTCATAAGGATAGTGCAGAAAAAGATCCTTTTCGTCTATTTGCTCTATCATTGACCTTGACGGGTCTATCATCGCAGAGGGCTGAGGCTCCTGCTTCGGGAAGAAAAGCTCTTTTCTGTCTGCCGCCTTGTCAAACACAGCGAACACATAGGACATATCAAGGGGAGTTTTCTCCACAAAGACTTGCTTTTCTGAAAGCTCCAACCTTGAAAGCAGTTCGTTCAGCACAGTGTCGGATATTTGTTTTGAAAGCTGCAATCTAACAGGACAAAGGCGTTTACGCTTGTTGATAAGCTCAGACATATTTTGTCTGAAATCAAGTTCCGAGTCAAAGCCCTCGTCAACGTCGATATCGGCGTTTCTTGTCACTCTCATAAGAGCCTTTTCTTCTATTTTATAGCCCTCAAATGCCTTGTCAGCATAATGGAGAATAAGCTCTTCTACAAGGATATAGCTTATGCACCCCTCGTCATCAGGAAGAAAGATCACACGCTGAAATTTCTCGTTACAGCTAACTATACCCACTGTGACGGCAGATTTTGAAGCGAGTTTTGCGACCGCATAAATACTTTGATTTGCAAGAAACGGGAAAGGGTGTCTTTTATCGATAATAAAGGCGTTAAGAAACGGCTTGACCTCATAGGCATAATAAGCTTCAAGAAATTTCTTATCCTGTTCAGTGAGAGCCTTTATGTTTTTATGTACTATATTTTTAAGCTCCAGTTCCTCGCAGATAGCTTTGTATGGTTTATCTTTTATTGGTATAAGCTCATGAACACGCTCAAATATTGCTGAAAGCTGTTCAGATGGACGCATTTTGGACTTGTTGTCTTTATGATCGTCGTCCACAAGCGAGGAATCATAAAGTGAACCCACACGCACCCTAAAAAACTCGTCAAGATTGCTTGCAAATATCGACTGAAAAAGCAATCTTTCAAGAAGCGGTGTAGCACTGTCCTGAGCTTCTTCAAGAACTCTCTCGTTAAATTTAAGCCATGATAACTCTCTGTTATCGTAGACCTTGTTATTCATATTCTTATTTCTCCTAACTCCTATCGTAAGAAAGGCATCTTATATCATACTGTATTATTATACCGCCAAACGAATATGATGTCAATGCAGGTGCCGTAAAAAGCTTGTAAAATCGCCATAAAACAAAAAAAACTCCCGCCCGAAGGCAGGAGCAGATCGTCTTGAAGATCAGATCCCGATATATTCCTTAGCGGTCTGGCATATATTTGCACAGTTATTCGCAAGGACGCTGCTGTCTTGTGGCAGATTCGGCAACATGATAAGCCAAAAAAGAATGAACACCATTATAAGCATAAGCGTAGCACCAGTCAAAAGTATCAAAGCGGCTGAACGCTTTGATTTCAGTGTTGTATGTACGTCGCTGCACACTTTTTCGGCGGGCTGTGCATTTTCTTTTTCCTCGTTAGGAATACGTTTTTCTTGCTCTTTTTTACACTCAGTACACAACATATACTTTAAACCTCCATAATCTATTTTTACTTCATTAACTATTATACCACATTCTTACCGTCTTGTGTTAAGCTGGCAGCTATAATTTACAGAAATTTCGACTGAACTTTTTGTAAATTGGTAAAATTCTAAAACTTGCCATGTGCATATAATCTATCTTCATCAACAAAACCCCTAAAAGAATAACTTAACAAAATCAAATATTGATATAATTCTGCTATTGACAAATGAGAAGCGTATGTTATAATTACTGTGTGTGGAAAAATCAACGAAAATACTTTGTAATTAGCTTTATGTGGAGGAAGTAAAAATGGTAGACAATGTACGTCGTGAATGTATCATGTCAATGTATGAGATATACCCTCTCAGCAGAAAATTGGTATTTGATACGTTTGATAAGAAAAAGTATGATATAACAAGAACTCAGCAGATAATAATGCTGTCACTATGTATAGAGGGAACGCTCACAATGTCACAGCTTGCAAGCAAGATAAACACTTCTAATGAGCAGGCAACAAGGGCTGTGGCACAGCTTGTTGACAAGGGCTTTGTTATCAGAATGCAAAACCCCGATAATCGCAGAGTTATCAACATCAGGCTCACTGACGAAGCTATGCGCTTTATGGAAAAGATGAAAAACGAGATACTTGATGATATACTTGGTAAATTTTCCAGTGTCTCAGATAGTGATATGAAAAAAATGAAGGACGCACTTGTATTTATAAATAGTATACTTAAAAAGGTGCTTAAATAGGAGGCTGTTATGACAAAGGCGAAGAAAATAGTCAGCCGTTGTGAAAGCTGTGTGAATTACGTTTTTGATGAGGATTGTGAATGTTACTGCTGCATGGTCGATCTTGACGAGGACGAAGCATACAGATCAATGAGCGACAGCGAATATAGCTGTCCTTATTACAGGCTTGATGATGAATATGCTGTTGTGAGAAAGCAAAATTGATGATAGATCGGTGAATACATGAAATTTGCCGATTTTTTCTTGCTTTGTTGAAAGTATAAAGTTCAAAAGCTTGTCAATATAGACGTGTAAAGTTTATTTGCTTTGCAGTGAACATTTGTCGTTAAATAAAGACCGATCTGGGGCAGGATTAATATTTGGCTAATGATAGAAAGTTATTTATCAAAGTTTACAAAATATTAATAAATACAGCATTAGTATACAATGTTAAAATATTGACTATGCAGGCTGCTATAATCAAAATAGGGAAGATTTTTTGGGGGAAAGTTGCAATTAGCGTAAAAACGCAGGTTTCATGTTCAAGGCTAATAAATATGCCGCTTTATCATCTGCCGGCACTGTGAAAATGATAAATCAATATTGTGCGAACTATCAGTATATTTATATGTAATAAAATACAAATATGATATATTGTGGGATTGACAAATGGAAAATCAAGTGATATAATACTTGTAATTATATAGGCATATTGCGTCGGAGGTGAGGCTTTTGAAGGATAAGGCGCTTGAAAAATTGTCGAAAAATGAGCTGCTCGAGTTAATGCTTTATCTGCGAAAAGAATATGATAAGCTTAACACAGAGAATGAAAAGCTTCTTCAAAAGCTCGAAGATAAAAAAAGTATCACTGACCGACTTGACAGGCTGGAGCGGCAGGTAGCTGTACTGACAGGTCACAAGCTGGTTGTTGAGCAGCCGGTAGTGGAGGAAGATCATGGCGGCAGATAGCAAGAACGAGGTGTTAAAAAAACCTGAGCTTCCTGATGTCCAGACACTTGAGCGGGTGGTAAAAAAGCGTCATGAAAGGCGGGAATATCTGAGGATACTCCGCAGTACTGTGGCGTCGCTTCTTGTTGTGGCAGCGGCAGCAGTGATCATATCAATGTTATTTTTGCCTGTTTTGAGAGTAACGGGTACAAGTATGACGCCGACTTTGCATGACGACGAGCTGGTGGTGTGCAGAAAGCGTGGAAGCTTTCAGAAGGGCGATATAGTTGCGTTCTATTATAACAATAAGATACTGTTGAAACGTGTTATCGCTACAGCAGGAGATGTGGTGGATATCAAGGAGGACGGTACTGTTATCGTCAACGGAAAAACCTTGAATGAGCCGTATGTTGACGGCAAAGCTCTGGGAGAATGTGATATCGAGTTGCCTTATCAGGTGCCTGACGAGAGAATATTCGTTATGGGCGACCACAGATCTACGTCTGTTGACAGCCGTACAAAGAGGATAGGCTGTATTGCTGAGGAAGCAGTGCTTGGAAAGGTCTCACTGAGGATATATCCTTTTAAAAGGATAGGCACAGTGGACTAGCGTTTATTATAAATAGTGTATAATTTCGGAGGGAGTGATCCGTTTTGCAGAATTTTAACGGTAAAGTTCGGCAATATCTAAAAGAAAATGAAAGGAAAAAACGCAGCCGTTTGTTCGGTGTGGTGCTGTCTGTAGTTATGACAGTGTCAGTGCTGGCAAGTCTTGTTATGCCTGCAATAAGTGCCACTGAGGGTACTTCCGTGGCAGGTGGAGATGTTTCCTATAACGGCGGAAGCTATTCTTATAAGGATGCGAATAGCGTCACGATAAAATCCTATGATGCGGTCGGTTCAGGAAAAGACCAATCTAAAAAGATCGAATTCAATGTAGAATTTGATTTTGACAAGGGCGAAATGACCAATAGGTATATTTATTTCCCTATCGACGATAATGTTAGCCTGCCCGAGGGCGGTATACCGTCAGACGGAACCTGGGGCGATGTCGAGGATACTCACTTCGATGAAGGACATGGAATTTCAGGTAAGTACAGAGTCGACGAGATAGATGGAAAGAAGTATCTTTTTATTGAGTTTGACGAGCGATATCAACATAAAAATGAGAAGGATGCTATAAGCGGTAAGGCAAGCTTTGAGGGTAATGTAAAGCGTAAGGATACAGATACAGGTGATAAGACCACTGTTGAGATAGGCGGTCAGACGGTTGAAATAGACGGTTTTACTCCGCTCACTATGTCTGCTATAAAGGACGCAAGCGAAACTGCTGACGGAGTTAGGTGGACTATCACAGTGGACAATCCTGCAAAGAAGCCTCTTGACAGGATCGAGGACAAGCTTTTTAAGGATGCTGTTGACGGAAGCTTCACTGTTTCACCTGAGGGTGCAGGAAGCTATGACGCGTCAAGCGGAAAGTTTGTTTTCAGCGATGGATTCAGTGAAGAAAATGTTACCATAAGCTACACGACCCCATATCCTACAAGCGACCCGAATTTCGTTATGTCAGGTAAGGTGGAAAACAAATCCACCACATATGATAAGGACGGAAATGGAGTAAAAGCAGATAAAACTATTTATTCTGAGTCAAAGAAGGATAAGATCTCAAAAACAGGCAAGAATGTTGACTACGACAATAACGAAGTCACATGGGAAATTGTTGTAAGCAACCCTAGCGGTGCAGACCTCAAGGGCTATCACCTTTATGATGAAGCATTCCCTGATGCAAAGCCAGGAAGCTTTGCACTTAAAGCTGATGATGGTTCAGATGTAAAGTACACACTTAATGGAAACACGCTTACGTTTGACGATAAAACAACAGCGTCAAAAATTACTATCGAGTATGTGACAGCTATCGATCCTGACAAGGCGGAAATTACAAATACAGTTAAAATGCAAAGACCTGATAAAAACCCATGGTCTGATATCACATCAAGTGAAACTGTTTATAATAAGTATCAGATATCAAAAAGTGGCTGGATAGATAATAACACATTAGGTATAATCAAATGGGAAGTAACTGTTAAATGTAATGATAAAAACTCCACTCTTAAAGGTAAGACAATAACTGACAATATGCTTAAAGCAGGACAGAAGGTCAGCATTAAAATAGGAAACGATACTATTGATGCAACGGTTGCAAGTGACGGTGAGCTTGTTTTGCCTGACAGCATAGGCGACAATAACGAGGTAGTTATTTCCTATGAAACAAAGGTTGCTGACTATGATCTTGGCGACCCTGACAGCAGAGGATATTATTCAGTGAAAAATACTGCAGGTATTGACGGCTTCCATTCTGACAAGACGGTCTATTATAAGCCTGTAAATGAAAAGTCAAAAAAAGTTCTTGACATTTCTCAGAACGGGAGCAAGGTTACATATAAGTGGCAGGTAGTGGTCAAGCAGACAAACGGTTCCTTTAGGGGCAAGACTATAAGCGATGTAATGAACGCTGCGTCAAATGATGGCAAGTCAATAAAGAGCGTTCTTGACACTGATTCCATTATCATGTATGTTCAGAGAAATGGAACAGGAAGCTATGAACCGCTTGACAGTTCAAATTACACTGTAGTACCTAATGCCGACAACACTTCGTTTGAGATAAAGTTCAATGATAGTGAAGAATTTGACAATATAAACCTTGTGCAGATAAAGTATAGCAGTACCGTAGATATAACAGGTCTTGATGCAGGTACTATTATAAATGTAAATAACAAGGCTACTTATAAAGGTGAAACATTCGAGCCTAGTGCAGATAAGACTAAGTTTACTATAGGCGACAGTTCCAAAGCACCTTATGAAAAGTATGACGCTGCAAGCAGCACAGCAGGTGACACAGTGCATGATCTTAGCAGCCTGCCTGTTGTTACTGTAAATGGCGTTGAGTATTACAGGTTTGATTGGCGGCTTGATATCAATAAGGACGGCACTTATAAGTATGGCGATAATGTCGAGATCGTGGACACGCTCCCAGCGGGAATGATATTCTACGAGAACAAGGATTATGTCAAGTATTCATCTGGAAATAGTTCTGATAAGTATGATTTTGCACAAACAAATCAGTTTAAATATTTCTATGATAAGACAGCCAATACGGTAACTTTCAAGACTGCATGGAATCAGCAGGACGCTTGGACAGCTTACTACAGTACACTTGTAAAGGTCGATGATGTTAAGAACGGCGTTTACAAGAATGGTACTGCAGCGTTCAAAAACACGGTTCAGGATAAAGCTGGAAAATATCCGGAGAGAAGCCAGACGCAGACAGTTAAGGAAAAGAACTTGAAGAAAACTTCTTCTCCCAAGTCCACCGGCTGTGAGATAACTTATACCATTGATGTTAACCCTAAAAAGCTCAAGTGCTCAACAAACGGAATGATAACTCTCAACGATGTTATCAAGTGCGGAGGCACGGCTGTAGTTAAGACAAAGGACGCTCAGGGTAACATTCAGACAAAAACGGTAAGCATAAATGGCAATTCCGCTGTTGATATGGATCTGAAGTCTATCAAGGTATTTGACGCAGATACAGGTGCAGAGCTTGCTGTGAGTGATTACAGTTATGTGATATCAGATCCGGAGGCAGTTGACAGCACAGTTTCCTGCAGTGCAGATGTTATTACCAACGAAAAGGCCAAGTTTATCGCTAACTTTATTCCAAGTGAAAGTATTGTTGGCGCTAAGGGTACTATTGATCTAACTTTGCCTGAGGGTTACGAAAACGGAAATATAAAGAGATACTATGTGGCTTATGGCTATATGGACGGCAACAGCTTCAAGGAAGTAAAGGCTTTTGCCAATAAGAGCGGCGAGTGGTCAGATTATGGCTCAAGCATATCCGTTCCTGTGGAAGAGGTTTCTTCTGAGAAGGCGGGCGGTGTTTTCAGAGTTGAATATGAATACAGGGATAGCAACGGCAGTTCAAGCACTGTGGTAAGCAATGAAAAAATGCTTTCGGCTGTAAAGTGTTCTGCGCTGACAGCGAAGACACGAGATTTTGTAAAGAAACTTGAAATAAACGTTCCGGATCAGCGTCACCTAAAAATAGTATACGTTTATACAGGAAGTCCTGCAAATGATGAGGACGCTGAGAACGATGGCTATAAAGTCCATGTGTTCAATAATATCTCATTTGACACAAACGGCTCTGCTGTAAATGACAGTGAAGATAATGATTCCGAGTTTGAGTTGATAAATCAGTCAAAGGCGTCATCAACAACTGTTGAGCCATTTAAGCTTATGAAGGTAGACAGCGGAGACTATAGTATTATGCTTAAGGCTTCTTTTGAGATCTACAGATACACTAAGCTGGAAAATGGCACATACGATTGGCTCCCGGCAGTAGATTTCAAAGAAAATGCTGCGAAGGACAGAAGATCAGTTATATGGGGAAATTCGGCACAGGATAAGGCGCAGACATTCAATGTAAATGCTGACGGGTCATACAATCTTGACCTTGAACCTGTCGCAGGCACCGGAAATACTGAGGGCCATCTTTATAAGCTTATAGAAAAGCAAAGTCCAGAGGGTTATCTTCTTGACGAAACTCCTATTTATTTTGCCTTTAAAGTGCGTCCGGCTGTAGTTCCAAGTGAAGTCGGTGAGGACGGATATCAGTTCGTGAAGAACGGAGATATGTTCAGAGTAACAAATCTGCTGAAAGAGTTTAAGATAACTGCAAGCAAGGTTTGGAGCGATGGAAACGGCAATCATTCGGCAGAGAGCGTAAAGTTTCTTCTTGGCTCGTCTACAACTAAGGTTTTAAGCGGTGTTCCAGATGATATTCAGTGGGGCAGTGCTGAGGTAACTCTTAACGAAGCTAACAATTGGAAACATGAGTGGACAAAGCTTCCTGGATATACAAAGGTCGGCAATGATTACAAGCAGCTTTACTACTATATCAAAGAGATCGATCTTGCAACAGGATATGAGGCTGTATACAGTGCAACGGCAATGAGCAAAAACACTGATGTTACAGTTACGAACGTCAAGGGACTTAACATTACGAAGGAATGGCGTGATGAGCTTGGAAACAAGCTTGCTGACAGCGAGCTTCCTGCTGGTATCGACAAGATCGAGGCAGATGTTTATGAGTCCTCTGTTGCACCAAATTCAACCTCAAGAGTGAATGGAGATAACGGAATACCAACAGATTGCAAACTTATAAAAACTGTTTCTCTGGAAAAGTCTAAGAATTGGACGGTAGCTCTTGACGGTCTTGACAAGGACAAGTATTACTATGTTCTTGAAAAGAATATTCCTGACGGCTTTGGCGTTACATATACTTATTCAAATAACGGCAGTGCCACGGGCTTTGATACGATCGTCAATACCAAGAACCCGCAGAAGGTAGAAAATATGGACGTTCGCCTGCAAAAGGCATGGTCTGACGGCGATAGCAATACCCATACCAATGATAAGGTAACGTTCAATATCTATAGGTCAACAAATAAGGCTGACGTGCCTGAAAAATATAACAAGTTTACAGGCACAATGGATAAGGGACAGAATGTTAAATTCAAGATCCTTACAAGCAATGGTACAGAAATGGCTCAGAACGGAAGCTTTGCCTCTGAGTATGCCATGTATGGCTCGGCTAAGTTCAGTTTTGATATGACAAAGTCATGGATAAATATCGGTGAAACTGAGGGACGTGTTAGAGTTCTTGACAGTTCAGGAGCTGTTCTGGCTGACATCTATAAGTCAGGTGAAAATTGGGTGGACGGCAAGGCTATACCTATATGGAGCGGTGATAGCAAGTATGTCAGCGTTAGTGATTACGTTACACCGTCTTGGGACAAGAGTCAGTTTGTTCTAAATCTGAATAATATCACTTCAGATATTACTGTTGAACTTACACTTAAGGGCGATAGTGGCTGTTCATACGCAGTAACAGCTAATGATCTTGGCACACCTGAGAAGACGAACGTTACACCTGTTCCTAATAAAGATGCGACACCTAGCGGTGAAGTATTCTTGTGGAAGCAGATAACGCTCACGGCTGATAACAACTGGTCAAATGCCGTTTCTCTTGAAAAAAATGACATCAAGGGCAATAAGTATTACTATTGGTTTGAGGAGATAGACGTGAACGGTCAGCCGATAATCACATCGTCATACAAAGCTTACTACAGATACAATGGCTCAGAAAATGAGAATTGCATTGATATGACAAAGAACGGTGATCAGTATGTTCAGGTCTATAACAACTCTGAGGAAACTTTGGGAGAGCTGCCTGAAACAGGCGGCATGGGTGTTATCCCATTCGTGGCAGCAGGCGGAACAGTCACTGTTGCTGCAACAATACTTTTAGTTACAAAGCGTCGCAAAAAAACGCTGTAAATAATCAAATATGAAAGGATAATTAATTATGAAGATGAAGAAATTCGCAGCTCTTGCTGCTGCAACAGTTATGTCAGTTTCAGCTATTGCTGCAACATCAGCATTCGGAGTATTTGCTACTACTGATGCTGGCGTTAATAACATTGTTATCAAGGATTCTGATACAAACAGAGTATATAAGGCTTATCAGATCTTTGACCAGGCATCTGCAACAAATACTATCAAGTGGGGCAAAGGCATTAATGGCGATGCTCTGCTTACCAGCCTGAAAACTTCTGGTCTTAGCACTTATATGTCTCAGTTTGACAGTGCCGAGAGCGCAGTAGACGTTGCAAAGATAATATCAGATGCAGATCATTGGACAAAGGAAGATACTGCAAAGTTTGCAAAAGCCGCTTCTGCCTGCATCATCGACAATAAGTCTGTAACCGCCTATGAAGATAACGGTGAGTACACTATTCCACTTCCAAATGCTGGCTATTATCTCGTTGTCGATGCAACAGAAAATAATGGTGTTGATAAGGCTAACTCAGCTCTTATCCTTAACGTTTCAGGCACAACAAACGTTACTCCAAAGAAGACGAAGCCAACACTTACAAAGCAGATCAAGCACAATGAGAATGACTCATGGGGCGATGTTGGCGACAACGCAATTGGTGACGATGTAGAATTCAAGATCACAACAACTATACCAAGCGATGTATCAGCTTATGACAAGTATACATACACAGTTCGTGACCAGCTCAGCGAGGGTCTTACATTCAATAATAACCTTACTTACAAATACTATGACGCTAGCGGCAATGAGATCACTCCTGTTACAGTAGGTCCTAACACAACTGTAGGTGTTGATGATCCAAGCACTGCTGATTTCAAAGAGACATTCTATGTTACTTTCGATATCAAGGAGCTTCTGAAAAAATATCCAAATGTTGATAAGATCGAAACTCTCTATTCTGCTAAACTCAACGAGAACGCTAACGTTGTAACAGGTACACTTCCTAATTCAAAAGACAATAACCCTAACACAGCTTATCTGACATATTCAAACAATCCTCAGGACACAACAGGTAAGGAGAAAGGTGAAACACCTAAGGTTACAGTTTATGACTGGACATTCTCACTTGTTGGTAACAAGGTAGACGAAAAGGGCGAGCCTCTTGCAGGTGCTGCATTCCAGCTTAGGGATAAACACGGCGATGCTATTAGACTTGTCAAGATAGAAGACAATGTTTACAGACTTGAGATTGGCGATGAGGCAGGCTCTGTAGATACTATCTGGACAGACGCAACAGGTAAGTTCACTATCAAGGGCATTGATGATCAGACAACTTACAAGCTTGTTGAGACAGAAGCTCCTGCTCAGTATAACAGAGCTGATCCATATGAGTTCAAGTTTGACACAACATATGATCCTGCTAATACGCTTCAGTCCATTCGTATGCTCGACGGCACTGATTCAGGCACAAGCGGTTCAACAGTTAAGATCATAAACCAGAAGGGCGGCTCACTTCCAACAACTGGCGGTATCGGTACTCAGATCTTCTACGGTGTAGGCGGAGCTATCGTACTGGGCGCAGGTGTGCTTCTTATTGCTAAGAAGAGAGCTAAGAACGACTAATTTTTGAATTTATTTTTACCTTTGTCCTGCCGATCTCGGTCGGCAGGCATCAGGGAGGACTCCATGAGGAAGAAAAGCGGTAAATCAACTACAATTTTATTGGTCTTGTTATTGCTTGTGGGGCTCTCCGTGATGTTATATCCAACAATAAGCGATTGGTGGAATTCAAAAACGCAAAGCCGTGCGGTGGCGACTTATCAGAAAGCGGCAAATGACCTTTCTGACAAGGAGAATGAAGAGATACTCAGCCGTGCCAGAAAATATAATGAAGAGATAGCAAAGCTTGCCCGACCTTTTGTGGATTATGATAAGGTCAAGGGCTATGAGGATATCCTAGATATCACGGGGACGGGTGTTATGGGCTATATTTCCATTCCGACTATAAGGGTGGAGTTGCCTATTTATCATGGCACAAGTGATGGCGTGTTAAATGTCGCTGTGGGACATCTGCAGGGTTCGAGCCTGCCTGTTGGCGGAGCGGACACTCATTCGGTCATTTCAGCACATAGAGGTCTGCCGTCGGCAAAGCTTTTCAGCGACCTTGATAAGCTTGCAGAGGGCGATGAGTTCACTATAACAGTGTTGAAAGAGGTCTATACATATGAGGTCGAGGCTGTTTATATAGTTCTGCCTAATGAAATGGATAAGCTGAACATTATTCCAGGTGAGGATCATGTTACGTTGACTACCTGCACACCATACGGAGTCAATTCTCACAGGCTTCTTGTTCGTGCAAAGAGAGTTGAAACTGCGGACGATACAAAGAGTGTTTCAAAAATAACGGCAGACGCTGTTCAGCTCGATTCTCTTATGGTCGTGCCTTTTGTAGCAATACCATTGTTTGTGGTACTGCTTGTGTGGTGGTTTGTGGATTCAAAACGCAAAAAAATTTCTCATGATGAGCTTGTGGCAATGCTGGATAAGCCAGAGAGTGACGATAATGTTGAAAATCTACCTGATAAGGAGAGTAGCAAAGATGAAACTTAAATTTTCTCAGCTTGCAAAGGCTGTTTTGTGTACGGCGGCAATGGCTGTTTCAGCCTTGGGAAGCATGACGATCTCAGCTTCTGCGGCGGATAATATCAATGTGGATATAGTGTGCAAAAATGATACAACGACTGTTAGTAATGCCGAGTGGAGTATATATAAGGTCGGTGAGCGTAAAGAAGCTGACTTTGTCCTTACTGGCGAGTTCAGCGATTATCCTATAGATATGTCTGATTTTACTGACGCTTCAAAAATGCAGGCTGTCGCTGATACTCTCGACAACTACGTAAAAACTGATGGCATAACACCAGTTTCAACAGGCAAGACGGACGCAAACGGTGAAGTAAAGCTTTCTGCTGATTCTGTGGGTCTGTATCTTGTTTCAGGCAAGAGTTTTGAAAACACAACAGTTAAGTTTACACCTTCTCCGTCACTTATCGAGATAGATAAAGATATCGTGGCTGAGGGTCAGATAACAGTTTACACCAAGTTCACATACAAAGAGATCCCAGCAGGGGACAGTGATTATGGTGTAAGAAAGTCGTGGATAGTTCCTGATGGTCAGGAAAAGCTCATACCTGATAATATCAAGGTGGAGATATATCGTGATGGCAAGCTTTTCGATACTGTTACTCTTGACGCTGACAACAATTGGGAGTATTTTTGGAAAGACGATACTGCGGCTGAGTGGACAGTTAAGGAGATAGATATTCCTGCCAACTACACAGTTGTTACCAAAAGCAATGACAAGCTGTTTCTTATAGAGAACACATATAAGTCAGACAGTTCGAGTAATACAGATAGTAGTTCAAGCACACCTGACAGCAGTTCGTCAGGTTCTGATTCATCAAGCTCAACGCCTGACAATATACCACAGACTGGTTCGCTCAACTGGCCGGTGCCTGTACTTATAGGCGGTGGAGTTATCCTTATCGCGGCAGGTTGGAGAGTAAGCAGAAAAGAGAAATAAAGGCGAAACCACATAGGCTCGACTTTACAACAGGAGAAAAATAGTGACTAAAAAAAAGCTAGGACTTTTGTTGATAATAATGGGGATAATGCTGATAGCGGCGGCATTATCCCTTAATTATTACAACTATTTTCATGAAAAGCAAAGTAATAAAAGGATGGAGGCTGTGCTGAGTGACCTGAAAACGCAGATCTCAGACAGTTCAGAGGATAGCGACAGCAGTTCACCCTTTGACATTTTTGACGATAGTCGATCCATGGACAGCGAGATAGATGACCCGGATAAGGATATCGTGCTTGACGGCAACTCATATATAGGCTTGATTTCATTCCCGACACTGGGGCAGGAGTTTCCTGTGACTCGTGGCTGGAGCTATGCTGCAATGAATACCGCAGCTTGTCAGTACAGCGGCAGACGTGTAGACAATGATCTTATAATCTGCGCTCACAATTACACAGGCTTTTTTGATAAGCTGGATAAGCTCAGCTCAGGTGACGAGGTTATTTTCACCGATGTTTATGGCAGAGAATTTAACTATACTGTCACAAACAGCGAACTGCTGAGCGGCTGGGATTCGCCATCGCTCATAAAAGGTGGTGGCAGCGACTGGGATCTGACCTTGTTCACCTGCACATGGAGCGGTTACAGCAGAGTGACTGTAAGACTTGTTTATTCATAAATATATCAAAAACGCACAGAGTTCTACACCCTGTGCGTTTTATATTCCTGCGGCAAGTCTTATTTTTTTTATATCAAAAGTTTTTAGTTTGTCATCGTATATGCAGTGTCGTCTTGACTTTCTTGGGTGGCGGCGTGTATAGTCAATGGCTTCTTCAAGGTTGTTTGTTTGAAAAACTGGACGTTTCATTGCTTTGTTGTATACTGTGTATCTCATAAAAATACCTCCCAAATAATTGTTATAATTAATTATAACATTAATTGGTACGTTGGTCAATAGCAATATTGTACAAATTTAACCTATTAATTAGATATACATAAATTAAAACAGAAATCGACTTGTTTAAGAACAATTCACGACATAAGACGACATAATTCTACTTATAAAAATTATAGTGATAGTGGGATATTGTGCAAAAATGAGAATGGTTGGTCAATTTGACGAACGATAAAGTATAAATTTGTTTTGACAGCGAAAGTTGTAACACAGTTTTCATTGATTGATAATTAATTGAACATTCAAATATGGTATAATACCCTAAAGAATTGGAGAGGAGCGAGGAGTTTTGGATAGGTTTGTGCGAAAATATGGAAGATATGTACCCTTTGCTTTAACTATTATCATAATAATTTGCTGTGCTCTTTTTCTGAAAGACCATGAGTTTTCTGAGATACTCAGTTATTGCCCGGACAATTTGTGGCTTGCCGCATTTGTTATTCTGGGATTTTATGGATTAAAGTCTTTGTCGGTGGTATTCCCGCTTGCGGCTATTTTTGTGTGCGTGGGTGCAATATATCCGTTCTGGGTGGGCATTTTGTTGAACGTAATAGGACTATCGGTTTGTTTTACGGTTCCTTATCTTGTGGGAAGGATATCGGGTGGCGATATCATGCGTGTTATTGAGATGAAATATCCTAAGGCACGAAAGCTTGTAAATTATGGACATGACAATAATCTGTTCGCCTCCTACATTTCAAGGGCAGTGGTAGTTGTGCCGGGCGACCTTGTTTCAATGATACACGGTGCACTGCGAATGCCTTACAGACCATATCTTCTTGGCTCAATAATGGGAGTGATGCCTGAAATGCTTGTGCAGACATATATTGGAGCACAGTTGAAGCATTTGACAATAAAGTCAGTGCTTGTGATGATAGCACTCATAGCCGCAACGCTGGCTTTTTCGCTGATACTTAATAAAAAGGTCAGCAGGAGCGGCAAGCAGATGGACAAGGAAGATTTTTGATATATGTACAAAAAAGCGGACTGATAACAACAGCCCGCTTTTTTATTATTTGTCAAAGCTAGGATTGAAAGCGTAGAAATTTTTGCTGTCAAGCATATCCTGAATAAGTCTTAGTCCTTCGCCGAAGCGCTGGTAGTGGACTATCTCACGTTCACGAAGAAACTTGATAGGGTCACGGACATCGGGATCGTCAGCAAGCCTGAGAATGTTGTCGTAGGTCAGGCGGGCTTTTTGCTCAGCAGCAAGGTCTTCGTGTATATCAGCAATAGCGTCACCGGTACTTTGGAAGATTTCCGCAGAAAATGGTACACCAGAGGCGGCTATAGGGTAAACGCCTGTAGTGTGGTCAACAAAATAGGTGTCAAAACCACTGTCTTTTATCTCCTTGAGGGAGAGGTCACGGGTCAGCTGATAGATAATTGTGCCGATCATTTCGATGTGGGCAAGTTCTTCTGTGCCGATATCGTTGAGTATTGCCTGCACCTCACGACAGGGGGCTGAGTAACGCTGATTGAGATAGCGAAGCGCTGCACCAAGCTCGCCGTCAGGGCCACCAAGCTGCGAGATAATGACCTTAGCCAAAGCAGGATTAGGGTTAGCGATCTTAACGGGGTATTGCAGCTTTTTTTCATATTGCCACATTAGTCAGCACTCCTTTCCCACGGAAAAGGTGATGTTACCCATTCCCATTTCTTGGACGAATTGTTCTGCGTGATCGTCAATGGTCCGTATTTCTCATTGTATTGAGCAATAAGCTTCTCTTTTTCTGCCTTGTGGCGAGCAAAATATGCCAGACCATCTCTGCAGGTAGGGTGGCTGTCGAGGTAAAGATTAGCCTCTACAAGGGCAAAGCTGCACGCCTGTATCTTTCTAAGAAGCCTCTCCTTTTCACTTAGTATGGGCATTCTTTACAGCCTCCTCTCCTATAAAAGGTTTGTCTATGGACGGGAAGATAGTTCCTCTTGAAAGTCCTACATCTGCCTCATAAGGCTTCTCCCACATCTGAAAAGGCACATATGCCATTGCCAGCGGCGTGTCCTCAGGAAATCTTCCTTTCGGAAAAGGGCAGGCAGGTGTGTTATCCTCTGTGTCGTCAGCAAGTATCCTGCCTAACGACAGGTTGTCAAACATATCCAAATAAGTTCACTCCTTATGTTGTCTGAATCTCATATACCACAGGTTTCGTGTGGCTGTTTTATCATATGCAGCTTATAAGTCAGTGGTGTATGTATGCAGGATATTATAAAAAAACTTGCAAATCGTTCATTGAAAATACACAAAATTAATTTTCTGTGAACGCGCATATTGTTTGTAACAATAAACATAGTTTAAATAACGTTAAATTTGTAAGATTTAATATTGACAAATCGGGCTTCTGCGTGTTATATTAATACTATTGAAAAAAGCATATGCAGTGACATATGTGATCGAAGGAGAGATTATTATGAAAAATGTCAAGAGAATTCTTGCATTAACAGTTTCGGCTGCCCTTGCAGTTTCTTGCTTTGCAGGTTGCGGAAACGGTGCAAAAAAGAACAGCGATACTATCGTTATCGGCTGCAGCGGTCCGCTCACAGGTGACGCTGCACAGTACGGCGTTGCTGTTAAGAATGCTATCGAGCTTGCTGTCAAGGACGTAAATGACGCAGGCGGAATAAACGGAACAAAGCTCTCATACGTTTTCGAGGACGATGAGGCTGACTCAGGCGATAAGGCTGTAAATGCTTATAACGCACTGAAAGACAATGGTATGCAGGTAATGGTCGGAACAGTAACAACAGGTTCTTGCCTCGCAGTTATTGAAAAGACAAAGCAGGATAACATCTTCCAGCTCACACCTTCTGCATCTGCTCAGGACGTTATCAAGAACGATAACTGTTTCCAGGTTTGCTTTACTGACCCTAACCAGGGTAAAGGTTCTGCCGACTATATCGCAGAAAACAAGCTTGCTACAAAGATAGCTGTAATTTACGACAGCTCTGACGCTTATTCATCAGGTATCTTCAACACATTCAAATCCGAGGCTGAGGCTAAGGGTCTTGATATCGTTGCAGAGCAGTCATTCACAAAGGACAGCAAGACTGACTTCTCAGCTCAGATAAGCGCAGCTAAGAATGCAGGCGCAGACCTCGTGTTCCTGCCTATCTACTATCAGCAGGCTTCACTTATCCTTACACAGTGCAAGTCAGCTAACTACAACCCAACATTCTTCGGTTGCGACGGTCTTGACGGACTTCTTTCTATCAAGAACTTTGATACTTCACTTTGCGAGGGTGTAATGCTCCTTACACCATTTGCTGCCGACGCTCAGGATCAGGCAACTCAGGACTTCGTTAAGAAGTATAAGGACGCTTACAACGGCGAAACACCTAACCAGTTCGCTGCAGACGCTTATGACGGCGTAATGGTACTTGCAGAACTCATGAAGAAGGAAGGCATCACAGCCGATATGTCTGCTTCTGATATCTGCGATAAGCTCAAAAAGGCTATCTCTGATAAGGACTTCTCATATGACGGACTTACAGGTACAGGCATGAAGTGGGGCGAAGACGGTGCCGTATCTAAGGACCCTAAGGCTGTTATCATCAAGAATGGTGCTTATTCTGCACTGACAGCTGATGACATTGCCGCTTCTACTGCTCAGTAATAGCTGAAATGAAGTGCGTACAAAAAGTACGCTTAATATGAAAAAACCGGCAATTGCGAAAAATTGTCGGTTTTTTTGATTTATTTCATTAAAATGTGTTGCAAAAACTACGGGGTTATGTTATAATTTATTGTATATTGTGTTTATGACAAGGACAGATGTAATATATGTGATTACATCTTGTGCTTTGTCTATTCCAAAAGGAAGGAATGTTTGTATATGGGTTTTCTTAATAACCTCATCAACGGAATAAGCCTCGGCAGTATATACGCAGTTATAGCTTTGGGCTATACGCTTGTATACGGTATTGCCAAAATGCTTAACTTCGCACACGGCGATGTTATTATGGTGGGCGGATATGTTATATTCACCTGCATGACCACATGGGGACTAAACTCTTGGCTTTCCATAGTTCTTGCAGTTATTGCCTGCACACTTCTCGGTATAGTCATCGAAAAGGTGGCGTATAAGCCGCTCAGACAAGCTACTTCGCTTGCGGTGCTTATCACTGCCATAGGCGTCAGCTACTTTTTGCAGAACACCGCACTGCTTATATTCGGTGAAAAGCCTGTAAACTTTACATCAGTTGTAAACGTGCCGAGCATCAAGCTTTTTGACGGACAGATAGTTATTTCCGGAGAAACATCAGTTGCAATAATCGTATCTATACTCATTGTAGTTGGTCTTTCATTGTTCATCAACAAAACCAAGAGCGGACGTGCAATGCTTGCAGTATCTGAGGACAGAGGTGCAGCTCAGCTCATGGGCGTAAACATCAACCGCACTATCTCTCTTACATTCGCTATCGGCTCAGGTCTTGCCGCAATTGCAGGCGCACTGCTTTGCTCAGCTTATCCTACGCTTCAGAACACCACAGGCGCAATGCCTGGTATCAAAGCGTTCGTTGCGGCGGTATTTGGCGGTATCGGCTCAATACCGGGCGCTATGATCGGCGGTATCCTTATCGGTGTTATCGAGATACTTGGACGTGCCTATATCTCACCGCAGCTTGCCGACGCTATCGTTTTTGCTGTTCTTATACTTGTGCTTATCATCAAGCCTACAGGTATCCTCGGCAAGAAGATAAGCGAAAAGGTATAAAAGTCAACTTAAAATTTTCGAGCAGACTTGCTTTGCAGTTCTGTTTTATCTGAAAGGATTGGTTTTTTGTGAAAAAAGAAGGGGCTAGCGCAAAAACAAAGTTTTTTAAGCCGCAGACCAGAAAAAGCTTTATCACATACGCGATGGTAATAGTTGCCTTTGTGGTAATGCAGATACTCAGCAGCGGCGGATATATCTCAAGTATGCTCACAGGACTTCTTGTTCCTCTGTGTGTATACTCTATACTTGCAGTATCCCTTAACCTGACAGTTGGTATACTTGGCGAGCTTAGCTTGGGTCAGGCAGGCTTTATGTGCGTTGGCGCATATACAAGTGCGATATTCTCTATCGTTACTTCTGAAACTATTGAAAATGTGTGGATCAGATTTCCTTTGGCTATACTTATTGGCGGAATAATTGCCGCAGTGTTCGGCATACTTATAGGAATACCTGTTCTCAGACTTAAAGGTGACTATCTCGCTATCGTTACACTTGCGTTCGGTGAGATCATAAAGAACGTTTTCGCAGCACTTTACCTTGGTTATGATTCTAAGGGTGTTCACGTTTCTCTCAAAAGTCTGTCAAACCTTAACCTTGAGCCTGACGGAAAGCTTATACTGAACGGTCCTCAGGGTATCAGCGGCACACCTAACGATTCTACATTCATTATCGGCGCTGTTATGTTGCTTATCACTCTTATCATTGCCTATAACTTTGTATATTCAAGAACGGGAAGAGCAGTAATGGCTATCAGAGATAATGTTATCGCAGCCGAGTCTGTAGGTCTTAACATCACAAAGTATAAGCTTGTTACTTTTGCATTGACTGCATTCCTTGCAGGCTGTGCAGGTGCGCTTTATTCTCATAACTTCTATACGCTCCAGGCTTCTAAGTTCGACTATAACCTGTCTATCCTTATCTTGGTATTCGTTGTTCTGGGCGGTATAGGCAGTATCAGAGGAAGTGTTATCGCAGCTATCGTGCTTGTTCTGCTTCCAGAAATGCTAAGAAGCATAAACAGCTACAGAATGCTTATCTATTCTATCGTCCTTATCGTAATGATGATAATAACTTCAAATGAAAAAACAAAGACTTTTATCAGTGCAAATACTGCTAAGTTCAAGGCTTTGTTCAGGCGTGAAAAAGTAAAGGAGGCTGAGTGATATGGCACTTCTTGAAGTAAAAAATCTCGGCATCTCATTCGGCGGACTCCGTGCAGTTGACGAGTTCAGCATAACAATAGAAAAAGGTCAGCTCTATGGTCTTATTGGACCGAACGGAGCAGGAAAGACCACTATCTTCAATATGCTCACAGGCGTTTATAAGCCAACAGACGGCACAATCGTTCTTGACGGAAAGAACATTACCGGCAAAAACACTATCGAAATAAACCGTGCAGGCATTGCCCGTACATTCCAGAACATCAGACTTTTTAAGGATATGACGGTGCTTGACAACGTAAAGGTCGCACTTCACAATCATTATAAATACAGCACCTTTACAGGCGTTTTCAGACTTCCAAGATATTTCAAGCTTGAAAAGGCAATGGACGCAAAGGCGCTGGAGCTTCTGAAGGTTTTCGAGCTTGACGATAAGGCGAGTCTGCTTGCTTCTGGACTTCCGTATGGCGATCAGAGAAAGCTTGAGATCGCAAGAGCCCTTGCAACACAGCCGAAGTTGCTGCTTCTTGACGAGCCTGCTGCTGGCATGAATCCAAACGAAACAGCGGAGCTTATGGATACTATCCGCTTTGTAAGAGATAATTTTGATATGACGGTGCTGCTTATCGAGCATGATATGAGCCTTGTTTCAGGTATCTGCGAAAAGCTGTCAGTGCTGAACTTCGGTCAGCTCCTCTGCGAGGGCAAGACAGCGGAAGTGCTTAAAAATCCTGAAGTTATCACCGCATATCTGGGCGAATAAGGGGGTAAGTAAAATGGCAATGTTGGAAATCAATGATCTGCACGTCAATTATGGCATGATAGCTGCTTTGAAAGGTATCTCCTTTGAGGTAAACGAGGGCGAGGTCATTTCCCTTATCGGCGCAAACGGAGCAGGAAAGACCACCACTCTGCACACCCTTACAGGTCTTATCTCTGCAAAATCGGGTTCTATCAAATTCAACGGCGTGGAGCTTACAAAAACTCCTGCCCACAAGATCGTGGAGATGGGTATTGCACACGTTCCTGAGGGAAGAAGAATATTCCAAAACCTCACGGTGCTTGATAACCTTAAGCTTGGAGCATTTACAAGAAAAGATAAGGAGAATATACCGAAGGATATTCAGGATATATACGAGCGTTTCCCTAGACTTGCAGAAAGAAAAAATCAGATAGCAGGTACTCTTTCAGGCGGTGAGCAGCAGATGCTGGCAATGGGCAGGGCGCTCATGTCAAGACCTAAGATAGTTGTAATGGACGAGCCGTCAATGGGTCTGTCACCGATCCTCGTGTCAACCATATTTAAGATAATCGAGGATATCAGAAAGAGCGGCACAACTGTATTGCTTGTTGAGCAGAACGCAAAGAAAGCCCTTGCTATCTCAGACAGAGCTTATGTTCTTGAAACGGGCAAGATAGTTCTGTCAGGCAAGGCGTCTGATCTTATCAATGATGAGTCGGTCAAGAAAGCATATTTAGGTGAATAGGAGTTGAGCTTTATGGCAAGGATCATAACCATTGCAAGGGGCATCGGCAGCGGCGGAAGAACTGTAGGAAAAATGCTGTCAGAGGATATGGGTATAAAATATTATGATAAGGAGCTTATAAGGCTTGCAAGCGACGAAAGCGGCATAAATGAACGCTTTTTCGGGCTTGTTGATGAAAAACTGAAAGGTTCTTTTCTGAGAAAGGGCGGAGTTTACAAGGGCGAGCTTCTTGACCCTGATGATCACGACTTTACTTCTGACAGAAATCTTTTCAATTATCAGGCGAAGATAATAAAGCAGCTTGCAGACAGAGAGCCTGCGGTAATAGTTGGCAGATGTGCTGACTATATTCTCCGTGACAGAAAAGACGTGCTTAAGGTTTTCATATATTCTGATATGGAAACTGCGGTCAAGAATATCGTCGATCTGTATGGTGTTTCTGTAAAGGAGGCTGTCAAGATAATCGAAAAGACAGACAAGGAGAGAAGCGATTATTATCGTCACTACACAGGCAGGGATTGGACAAATGCGAAAAACTACAATCTGTGTCTTGATACCAGCGACATGAGCTATGACAAGTGCGTTGATATCATTAAGGGATATATAAAGCTTCTTGAAGAGTAAGGCATAAAAATAAAGCCGCATTGCTTTTTGGCAGTGCGGCTTTTGTGATATATGAAATCAGTTGAATTTTTCTGAAATAGTCCTTGCGGCAAATACTCCTGATGCAGAAGCCTGCGACAGAGAGTGTGTAACGCCTGAGCCGTCGCCAAGGACGTAAAGACCTTTGACAGCAGTTTCAAGGTTCTCGTCAACGTCAACTCTTGAATTGTAGAACTTGACCTCAACGCCGTAAAGAAGCGTGTCGATATTCGCCATACCGGGTGCTATCTTATCCAGAGCGTATATCATTTCGATAATATCGTCAAGCTGTCGCTTTGGGATAACAAGGCTCAGGTCGCCCGGAGTTGCTTTGAGAGTAGGGTTAAGGAACGTCTGACCAAAGCGGTGTTCATTTGTACGTCTGCCTGCAACAAGATCACCGAAACGCTGAACAAGCACTCCACCGCCAAGCATATTAGACAGCCTTGCGATAGACTCACCGTATGCGTTTGAGTCCTTGAAAGGCTCAGAGAATGTGTTGGATACCAGCAGAGCGAAGTTTGTGTTCTCAGTTCTCAGCGCAGGGTCAGCATAGCTGTGTCCGTTTACTGTGATGATGCCGTTTGTATTCTCGGTAACCACCTCACCGTATGGGTTCATGCAGAATGTTCTTACAAGGTCGCCGTATTTCTTTGTGCGGTAAACTATCTTGCTTTCGTATACCTTGCTTGTGATATGCTCAAAAACAGCCGCAGGTATCTCAACACGAACGCCGATATCAACTCTGTTTGAACGTCTTTTGATACCAAATTTGTCGCATATCTCAGATATCCATTTTGAACCGCTTCTGCCTGCCGCAACAACAGCGTTTGAGCAGTGATACTCGTCCTTGTCTGTGATAACAGTGAAGTCGTTCTCTTTGCCTGTTATACCCTGAACACTTTCGTAAAATTTTATGTCTATCTTGTCCTTGACAAAGTCATAGATGTTCTGGAGTATCTGCATATTTCTGTCAGTGCCAAGGTGCCTTACCTGAGCGTCAAGGAGGTGGAGGTCATATTTCAGAGCCATTGCCTTGATGTCGGAAGAAGTTGTGGAGTAAAGCTTAGCGTCCTGACCACCCATTTCAAGGTTTATCTTGTCAACATACTGCATAAGCTCGATAGCCTTTTCCTTGCCGGTAAATGTGTAAAGGTCACCGCCGAAATTGTTTGTGATGTTATATTTGCCGTCCGACATTCCGCCTGCACCGCCGAAGCCGTGCATAATGGAGCATACCTTGCAGTGAATGCAGGACTTAACTTTTTTGCCATCTATAGGACACTTACGCTTGCTGACAGGTCCGCCCTGATCAATAATGCAAACTTTTATGTTTTTGTCAAGCTTGACAAATTCGTATGCCATGAATACGCCGGCTGCACCTGCACCGACAACAACTACGTCATAATTCTGAGCCATAACTATTTCCTTTCAAATCAAAATCCAATTTGTTTTTATCCATAAAACGGGCGGCCGCACCTTTGCAGAAGATAGCCTGAAAGGAGATAACCGCCATATTTTTTTTATTTTATATCAAATACGATAGTAGCCAATGTGAAGAATATCAGTGTTGAGCAAGTGTCAACGATAGTGGTGATAAGCGGGGCAGCCATGATAGCAGGGTCAAGATGAAGTTTCTTGGCAGCCATTGGGAGCATACAGGCGATGAGCTTTGAAAGCACAACAGTTGCCATGATAGCCATACTTACCGTGAACGCAAGCTTGTAGCAATCCACAGATGTGTCACCATGATACACCAGAACTATTCTTATAGCATTGACTATAGCAAGGATAACGCTGCAAAGAAGCGCGACTCTGAACTCTTTCCACATGACCTTGAAAAAGTCTTTCATTCTTATCTCACCAAGCGCCATGCCTCTTATAACAAGGGTCGAGGTCTGAGAGCCACAGTTTCCGCCTGTGCCACTAAGCATTGACAGGAACGATACCAAAACAGGGACAGCCGCAAAAGCAGACTGATATTTGTTTACTATAGCACCCGTAAGGGTAGCCGACAGCATAAGTATCAAAAGCCATGCTATTCTGTTTTTTGCATGAGTGAAAACAGAGGTCTTGAAATAGGAATCGTCACTTGGCGCAACGGCAGCCATTTTCGAGAAGTCCTCAGTGGTCTCCTCCTCGATAACGTCCATAGCGTCGTCAAATGTAACGATACCGACCATGCGGTTTTCTCTGTCAACAACAGGCAGAGAAAGAAAGTCATATTTTGAGAACATGGAAGCAACATACTCTTTATCCTCAAGAGTATCAACGGAAATAACGTTGTCCTCCATTATGTCCTCTATTTTATCGTTATCATCAGCAGTTACGATATCAAGCAGTGAAAGCACGCCCACGAGCTTTCTGTTCTCAGTGACATAAAGTGTATTTACGGTTTCCTTGACCATACCAACGTGTCTTATCCAATCCAGTGCTTCCTTGGCGGTGTAGCTTCTGTGAAGATAAACGTACTCGGTGGTCATAATAGAGCCTGCACTGTCTTTAGGATATTTGAGTATCTGATTTATCTGCTTTCTCGTTTCAGCGTCAGCAGACTTGATTATCCTTGCAACAACATTTGCAGGCATTTCCTCGATAATATCTACCGTATCATCAAGATAAAGGTCGTCAACGATCTCCTGAAGCTCCTTATCCGTAAAGGCATTGATAAGCATCATTTGTGTATCGCTGTCCATATAAGCGAAAACGTCAGCCGCAACGTCCTTGTTCAAAAGACGGAACAGCAACGGAAGCTCGTATTTCTCGACCTCGTGATCGTCATAAAACTGCTGCAAAAGAGCAGCCACGTCGGCTTCGTTCATATCCATAAATATTTCACGTATAGCCTTGTAGTTTCTGCTTTTGAGCAACTCCAATACTGTGTTAAACATTATATTCCCCCTAACAGCAGCAGTAATAAGCACAACAGTACAAATAATTGTACTTATACCAACTCTGTACAAATATAAGGATCTACCAAAACACAGATCGTCCTATTCAATTAAAATTGATATTTAGATCACAAAAAGGCTGCCACAAACGGGCGAGCCGCTCTGCAATCGAGGGGCGATCGTATTCTGACTGGCGTCGTCCATTTGTACACACTCCTTAAAAATCATGATTTATGCACGTTTTTACTATTCGCGCACATAATATTATTATACGCTTACCTTGTTTTTTTGTCAAGAAATTGTTTAATTTAATTTTATGAACGTGCTGTAAATTTGCGAAGTATAATGAATTGCTTTTGACCTCTTGCCAAATGGGGAAAAATAGGGTATAATTATAATATTGATCGAATAATAAACCGAAAGGAATTGATAAAATGAGCGAAATAAGAGATGAAAGCTTGTGGGAAAGCGGTAAAAGAAAGATAGAATGGGTAAGACAGAATATGTCATTGCTCAGAAGCGTCGAGGAAGATTTCAAGAGAGATCAGCCTTTTAAGGGGCTGAAAGTTGCACTTTCTATCCACCTTGAAGCTAAGACCGCTTATCTTTGCAAAGTCCTTGCAGCAGGCGGTGCTGAAATGTACATCACAGGAAGCAATCCGCTGTCTACTCAGGACGATGTTGCGGCAGGTCTTGTGCATGACGGCTTGAACGTTTTTGCATGGCACGGTGCAACTGACGAGGAGTATCACAGACATATATCCGAGGTAGTTAAGGTAGGTCCAAACATTATTATAGATGACGGCGGCGACCTTGTAAATCTTATCCACAATGAATACCCTGAGCTGATACCGAACGTTATCGGCGGTTGTGAGGAAACTACTACGGGCATTATCCGTCTTATTGCAATGAACAAGGACGGTCAGCTCAAATTCCCTATGATGCTTGTAAACAATGCAAAGTGCAAATATCTTTTTGATAACAGATACGGCACAGGTCAGTCTGTATGGGACGGAATAAACAGAACAACTAACCTTATCGTTGCAGGCAAGAACGTTGTCGTTGCAGGCTACGGCTGGTGTGGTAAGGGCGTTGCAATGAGAGCAAAGGGTCTTGGTGCAAGCGTTATCGTCTGCGAAGTCGACCCAATAAAGGCTATGGAGGCTGTTATGGACGGCTTCAAGGTAATGAAAATGGTTGACGCCGCTAAGGTGGGCGACTTCTTTGTTACTGTAACAGGCTGTAAGGACGTTATTACTGAGAAAGCTTTCATGAACATGAAAGATGGTGCTATACTCTGTAACGCAGGTCACTTTGATTGCGAGGTAGACGTGGCTGGACTTAAAAAGCTGTCTGTTGAAAGCAAGCTTGCAAGAAACAATATCGACGGTTATAAGCTTCCAAACGGTAATTGGTTGTATGTTATCGGCGAGGGCAGACTTGTAAACCTTGCCGCAGGCGACGGTCACCCTGCTGAGATAATGGATATGTCTTTTGCTATCCAAGCCCTTTCTGCGGCTTATCTTGTTAAAAACAAAGACAAGCTTACAGACAAGATAGTTTATGTTCCTGATGAGATAGATAAGGAAGTTGCAAACAGAAAGCTTAAATTCTGGAAGCTTGAGATAGATAAGCTTACACCTGAGCAGGAGAAATATCTTAACAGCTGGCAGGTATAAAATTTCATATTAGTACAATAAAACGGACAGCTTGGGTTGTCCGTTTTTTTGTATCTTGAAATTGCCATAAATTTATTTTGTCTTCGAGGTTTTAAATGACTGATTTCTGTACATTTTAATATTAGGGCGATAAAAAACAGGGCGGTGAGAATGTGGCGGCAAAGATGTATAAGATACTTACGCTTTTTTCGGTGGGTGCAATATGCTACGGTTTCATGGAAATACTTAACAGGGGATATTCTCATATCACAATGGGGGTGCTTGGGGGAACTTCAATGCTGGTTATCCATATCATGAATGGCGAGCGCAGGCGAGGAGTGAGCCTGCTGTCTGTGCTTGCAGTGTCGGCAGCATTTATCACTGCCATAGAATTTCTTGCAGGGGAGTATCTCAACCGCTATCTCGGCATGGGCATATGGAGCTATGAGGAAGTGCCCATGAATTTTGACGGACAGATATGCCTGCCATTTGCTTTTCTGTGGTTTGGGTTATCCTATATTGGTGTGCTTGCGGATAATTTTATACGCAGACATATTTTCAAGGAATACCCTGTCATTGTTAAACGAGGAAAAGAAAAAATACCTGCGGCGGTTGGATAAGAGTACGATTATTTGTACTGTTCAGTATGTAAAAATATAATTAACTGGCGACCTCAGGTCGCCCCTACGCAAAAATTGTAAATATAGGGGACGGCGACACTCTTACATTCGCCCGTCATTCACCAACGCATATAAAAACAAATGGACTGTCTATCCAATGATAAACAGTCCGTATTTTTGTACATATCAATCTTTTGTGTACCACTTTTTCAGCACTTCTTCGCCAAGCTTGCCATAAACTGTGAAGTCACGGTTCTCTTTGGCTTTTTCTATCGGCGGCAGGATAGCTTTCCAGTCCCACCAGAAGTAACCGCAGAACCAATCCAGATCCCAAGTTGCTTCCATTGCAGTGTCGTAGAAATCTGCCTGCTCCTGCTCGTCAAGTGGCTTGTCGAGCCTGTCATGGAAATCCCAAGGGTACTGCGTGCAGCCCTCCTCGTTTCGCACACCTATCTCAGCGAACATTATAGGCTTGTTGAAATGCTTGTGAGCTTTTTCAAGGGAGCCGACAACTTCGTTCCAGCGACTGAGCATATGTTTCTTGCTTCTGTTCACATCGTCTGTAACAGGGTAGTAGCCTGAGATGCCAATGATATCCACGTCGCTGAGCCAATCGAAACGCTGTTCGTCGCCGTGATTGATGTTGTGCATAACGATACCGCTGTAGACCTCTCTCACCTGTGCGATAAGCTTTCTGCATCTGTCAGACTGCTTGTCCATTCCTGCCATTTCACAGCCTGTGCAGAGCATTTCACAGCCGAGCTTTTCTGCAAGCTTTGCATAGTGGAGCATGAAAGCTGTGTATGACTTGAACCACTTGTCCCAATATTCAGGGTTCTCAGGCGGGAAGTCTATCCTTGCACGCCATGAATGGTCAAGGCAATCCACCATAGGCTTAAGGCAGACTTTAAGTCCCAGTGACTTTGCTTTTTTTATAGCGAAGGCAATGTCCTCGTCAGATTGTGTTCTCTCATAATCGCTGAAAACTCTTGTGCTTGCAAAGCTCTCCTGCAATGCGTTTACAGGGATACATATCCAGTTCAAGCCGTTTGAAGCAAGCCTTTCCATTGACTTTTCTGCCGCTTCCGTCTGAAAATCACCTCTCTTGGAGAAAAATCCCCAAGTATATCCTTTGCAGAAAACATCTTTATTCATATTCTAAAAACCTCTCTTTTTCGTAAATGTCCTGATAGAAAAGCCACAGGTAAGCTCAAGCCTGTTCACCTTTTTAAGCTTCTCCACCGCCTCGGCAGATGTTTTGTAGTAATACGGAGTCATTGTAAAAAGATTGAAAATATCCTCCTGACTTTCAAGCACCACAGGGTATTCAAAAATCATCTCCTCTGACTCGTCAAATTTATTAAGTCCGTATACATTGGGCTTGTTTTCGTAAGGCTTCTCATAAAGCACTTCTTTAAGCTCAAACAGATGTCTTGGGGACGGAGAAACTACCACAAGCTTTCCGCCGTCTTTCAGCACCCTTGCGTATTCGTCATTTGAAACAGGTGCAAATGTGCATACGATAAGGTCTGCAAATTTGTCTATAAACGGAAGCTGAAATGACGATGCCACTGCAAATTCGCAATTTGTGATATTTTCGCAATGTATCCTCGTCATGCAGTGGGCAACTGCCGCCTTTGATATGTCAATGCCGTAAAACTTCGCCTTTGGCAGTGCCTTGGCATAGTTCACAGTGTAAAAACCCTCACCGCAGCCACTGTCGATAATATAAGGCTGTTTCACATTTTCAAGCAGACTGCCCATTACCTCTGCCGTTTTCTTCGCAAGGGGCAGATAATAGTCACGGTCGAGGAAATCCGTTCTCGCCTTTACCATTTCCGCATTATCCCCTGCGTTCTTAGGGTTTCTGCCCTTTGTGGTAAGCAGATTTACATATCCCTTTCTTGCAATATCAAAGCTGTGACCGTTCTGACAGTGCCATACGTTGTCAAGCTTTCTGAGCCGTTTTTTGCATATCGGACAAACATACATATAAATCACCCTGAACATTATAGCATTTCCCTCTGCTTTTAGCAATGGATATTTTATTAATAAAAAAGTGCTTGACAATCGTCGGGTTATGCTTTATAATATCAATATATGCAAAATGCGGTGACGGAATTATCCGAAACAGTGTCGGTAAAGAGAAAAGGCGGTGGGTGAAAGCCTTTGCGGCAAGTTCGGTGGCTAACCTGAGCGGTGCTGAAAACAGCAACGTATGCTCTGCGTTAAAGGGCTTCGAGTGGTCGGGCGATGAGTTCGGCAATTTGGGTGGTAACACGGAACTGTCGGTTTCGTCCCATGTTTAGGGACGAGCCGTTTTTTTATTTTGCGAATAATTTCATTTGGAAGGATCTGAATTTATGGAATGGACAGGACTTAATGAACTGCGTGAATCTTATCTGAAATTTTTTGAGAGCAAGGGCTGCTTGAGACACAAGAGCTACCCTCTTGTACCTCAGAACGATAACAGCCTGCTGCTTATCGTTGCAGGTATGGCACCTCTGAAACCTTACTTCACAGGTCAGGAAACACCTCCGAGAACAAGAATGACAACTTGTCAGAAGTGTATCAGAACCGGCGATATCGAAAACGTTGGTAAGACGGCAAGACATGGCACATATTTTGAAATGCTTGGTAACTTCTCATTCGGTGATTACTTCAAGAAAGAAGCCATTGCATGGGCTTGGGAGTATGTTACACAGGTACTCAAACTGCCAAAGGACAGACTTTATATTTCTGTTTATGAGGACGATGACGAGGCTGAGAAGATATGGCATGAGGACGCCGGCGTTCCAATGGATCATATCGTAAGAATGGGCAAGGAAGACAACTTCTGGGAGGCTGGAACAGACGGCCCTTGCGGTCCATGTTCAGAGATATATTTCGACAGAGGAGAGAAATATGGCTGTGGAAAGCCTGATTGCAAGGTCGGCTGCGACTGCGACAGATACATGGAGTTCTGGAACCTTGTGTTCACACAGTTTGAAAGACATGAGGACGGCACTTATACTCCACTTAAGCAGAAGAACATCGACACAGGTATGGGTCTTGAAAGACTTGCTTCTATCATGCAGGACGTTGACTCTATCTTTGACGTTGATACAGTAAAGGCTATCAGAGATCATGTTTGTAAGATAGCAGGCTGTGAGTACGGCAAGGAGTACAAAAAGGACGTTTCTATCAGAGTTATCACAGACCATATCCGTTCTGTAACATTCATGGCGTCTGACGGAATTTTGCCGTCAAATGAGGGCAGAGGATACGTTATGAGACGTTTGCTCAGAAGAGCCGTTCGTCACGGAAAGCTTCTCGGCATAAACGGACTTTTCCTCAAAGACCTTGTAAAAACTGTTGTTGACTGCAACAAGTGTGAGTATAACGAGCTTGAAGAAAAGTATGACTATATCGTAAAGGTGCTCACAACTGAGGAGCAGAACTTTAATGCCACTATCGACAGAGGTATGAAGATACTTGACGATCTTATCGCACAGATGCAGAAAGACGGCAAGACGGAGCTTGACGGTGAGAGTTGCTTCAAGCTTTCCGACACATACGGTTTCCCTATCGACCTTACAAGAGAGATCCTTGAAGAAAAGGGCATGACCTGTGATGAGGAGGGCTTTGCTGAGTGCTATGCAAAGCAGAGAGAAACAGCCAAGAACGCTCACGCTGCAACAAAGTATATGGGTGCAGACGAAACTGTTTTCCATAAGATAGACAAGGATTTCCACACAGAGTTCATTGGCTATGACAAGCTCGAGGGCGACAGCGAGATATCATTCATCACAACTGATGATGAGCTTATCGAAAACGCAAAGGCTGGCGATGAAGTATATATCGTATCTTCACAGACGCCATTCTATGCAGAGAGCGGCGGACAGGTGGGCGATATCGGTACTATCGTTACAGAAAGCGGTAAGTGCAGAGTCGTTGACACACAGAAGGTCGTTGCAGGCAAGTTCGCTCATAAGGCAGTTGTGGAAGAGGGCGAGATAGCTGTAGGTCAGAAGGCTCACTTCACTGTTGACAGAAAGACACGTTATGCTGTTATGAGAAACCATAGCTGCGCACATCTGCTTCAGGCTGCACTGAGAAAAGTTCTCGGTGAACACGTTCATCAGGCAGGTCAGCTCGTTGACGCTCACAGACTTAGATTTGACTTCTCACACTTCAACGCAATGACAGCAGAGGAGAAGCTCAAGGTCGAAGCACTTGTAAACAAGTATATCCTTGAGGCTCTTGATATAAAAATGGAAGAAATGCCTATCGCAGAAGCTCAGAAGCTTGGCGCTATGGCTCTGTTCGGTGAGAAATACGGCGAAACTGTAAGAGTAGTAACAATGGGTGACGGTGACGAAACAGCTTCTATCGAGTTCTGTGGCGGTACACATCTTGACAATACTTCAAGAATAGGTCTGTTCAAGATAATCTCCGAAAGCTCTGTAGCATCAGGCGTAAGACGTATCGAAGCCGTAACAGGCAGAGGCGTTCTGGAGCTTGTTGAGGAAAGAGCCGCAACTATCCAGCAGGCGGCTGAAAGCCTTAAGCTTGCAAATCCACTGGACATTGTAAAGAGATGCCACACTATCATGCAGGAAGTCAAGGATCTTGAAAAGGAAAGAGACGCTTTGCAGGCTGAGATAACAAATCTCAAAACAAAGTCACTGTTCGATAATCCGTATGAGGTCAACGGTGTTAAGGTAGTTACTGCAATGCTCACCAACACAAGACCTGATATGCTCAGAAAAATGGGCGACGAGCTTAAAGCAAGAGAAGCTGACGCAGTTGCAGTTGTTGCAGGCGTTGACGGTGAAAAGGCAAACCTTGTTGTAGTTTGCGGCAAGAATGCTGTTGCAAAGGGTGCACACGCAGGCAAGATAGCAGGCAAGGTAGCCGCACTCACAGGCGGCAAGGGCGGCGGACGTCCTGACTCTGCTATGGCTGGTATAGGCGACAGATTCAAGATCGACGAGGCACTTGACAAGGTAAACGAAATAGTTGGCGAATTTGTAAAATAATATGGGCAAAGGCTGTGCAAAATGCTGTGCAGCCTACCCCTTTTTGAAAGGCGGAGAGATAAATGGAAGATTGTCTTTTTTGTAAAATTATTTCCGGGGAAATACCTTCAAAGAAAATATACGAGGACGAGCTGACATACGTTTTTGAGGACATTGCTCCTACAGCTCCGATTCATTATCTTGTTATCCCTAAGCAGCATATTTCAAAGCTTGACGAGATAACCCCTGAGAACAGTGCAGTTATCGCACATATCTATGAAGTTATCGCAAAGCTTGCCAAAGACCTCGACCTTAAGGACGGTTTCAGAGTTGTTTCCAACTGCGGCGAGCAGGCAGGTCAGAGTGTTTTCCACATTCATTTTCATCTTCTTGCAGGCAGACCACTTGCTTGGCCAGCCGGTTAAAGAAATCAAACGGGCGGGTAAATTTCTTATCCGCCCTTAGTTTTAAGGGGGACGGCGGCAGTGGTGAGAAAAAGCTGTTATATCGGCTTTTCGTATTTTGCAGGACTTTTTCTCTGTACCATTGGCTGGGGCAGGAACAACGCAGTTTTTGCACTTGCGTCAGCGTGTGTAGCCATTACAGCCTTTGCGCTTTTTAAGAGATACCGAAAGCATATAGCTCTCTGCTTTGTTTCGTTCCTGATAGCGGTGGGAGTCAATACCGCTTATACTCACATTTTCTATGATAAACTGACAGCTTTAGACGGAAAGACCGTAACAGTTAAAGGCGAGATAACCGACATAAGCTATATAGGCTCTGACACCTGTCGACTAAGTGTCAATGGTACCATTGGCGAAGTAAAAGGCAGGCTGACCTTTTATGCAGATGACATTGAATATGATTACTATGACAATATCGTGGCGACAGTAAAGGTCAGCAGGATAAAAGACAGCATCAATTTCAAATCAGAGCAGTATGACCGGCCTAAAGGCGTTTTTCTCCAAGGCTCGACCGCTGAAAGCATAGAAGTCACAGGCGGCGGAAACACCATTTTATGCAGTATAATGCACTATCGTGACAAGATGTTCATGTTGATAAACGATATCATAGGCGGAGATGAGGGCGGTTTTGCCGCTGCAATGCTCTGCGGAGATAAAACTGAGCTTTCAAAGCAAACGAAGCTCACGGTCTATCGTAGTGGCATAGGTCATATATTTTCCGTGTCGGGAACTCATGTGGTCATAATAAGTGCCATGATAGGCTGGCTCATGCAGAAACTAAGCAAGGATAAGCGTGTGATATTTGCCGTCCAAACTGTGGCAATGTGGGCGTTTGCGGTCTTTGCAGGATTTTCAGTATCCGTTGTAAGGGCGGCTGTTATGCTGACCTTGGTCACTGCCGCACCGCTCCTTTACCGCCGACCAGACCCGGCAAATACTCTCTGCCTTTGCGCTGTTGTTATACTCACTCTTTCGCCCTATGCAGCAGCGGACTGCTCGTTTCTGCTGTCATTCACAGCAACATTTGTGATAGGCACGGTCTGCCCGAAAGCAGCGGCACTTGTAAAGGACAAAGGCATTTTGTACAGCCTTGAACGGCAGGCAGTAAATGCGGTGACGATACTTCTTTGTACAATGCCTGTTCAGCTTATATTTTTCAGCGAGATATCTCTTGTTGCACCACTGTCAAATATCCTGCTGGTGCCTGTCTGTACCCTTGCTCTGGGTCTGACAGTAATAACTGCGGTAACAGGCGGTGCGGCAATAATAGCCTATCCTGTGCTGACGGTGGTAAAGTATCTTCTGGAAGTCGTTCTGTTTCTTGCTGAGCTGTTTTCAAAATTCAGCTTTGCCTATCTTCCTCGTGGAGTAAGACCACTTGGCATTGTAATGCTCGTTACCTGCCTTGTACCTGTGGCGGTCATGTTTCTGAGAAAGTCAGTAAAGCTTGGGGCTTTTTGCACTGTTCTAATGCTTGTATGTTGGACAGCGGTGTATAATTATTCTCTTGCTTTTGGAGGCTCGGTAAAGATAGTTGTAATGCCAAAAGGAAACGCAGTGCAGGCTGTGCTGTATGATAAAACAAAAGGTATGGTTTTCGATATGGGCAGTAAGGGCAAGCTCAACAGCGGTATGGAAAGCTTTTTGGAGCTTTACGGCATAAAAGAGCTAAAAGGCGCATTTATAGAAAGCGAACAGTATTACACTATAACGAAATATAACGAGCAGATGACTATACGACCTGACAGATTTTATATAAATGGCGAGCCTGATAATGACAGCGAACTGCCGTTCATGACAGGCGCACAGCTTGATTGGAACGGTGTTAAGATAGAAGCACTGGAGGACGGCTATAAAATTACCGCCGAGGGCTGTGTGGTCACTATAGAAAAAGGTTCTGTCACCATAAACGGCAGAAACCTTGACACAACAGATGAAGAATACCCATTGATGATAGATATGAAAAATTCGCAGATAAGGAGGACGGACTATGGCTTTGCTTACGGCTTCGGCTCTTGGTAAAACGATAAGAGAGAATGATATCGACAGCCTTTATTATTTTTACGGACATGATACAGCGGCACTTGAAAGCTTTACAAAAAGGCTTGTGAACAAGCTTTGCCCTGCTGATGCTCAGGTCATGAACTTTCATAAGCTTGACGGCAAAAATCTTGATTTTCCAATGCTTACAGACGCTTGCGAAGCTCTGCCTTTTATGGCTGAACGTGTGGTGGTGACTATAAACGACCTTAATATAGACGCAGTGACTAAGGACGATCTGGACGACCTGAAAAAGATCCTGGGCTCTCTTGGCGAAACCACCACAGTGATAATCTATGCCACAGGAGTTGACCTTTTCAAGAACAAAAAGTATCTTACAGACAAAAACAAGCGCTTTGCAGATTTCTGCGAAAAGCACGGCACTGTCTGCAACTTTGAATACAAAAGGGCTTCCGACCTTGGAAAGTCCATATCCACCTATCTTGCAAAAAGCGGCTGTACCATAACAAAAAGCAACGCAGAGTATCTTGCAAACCTCTGTTTGTGCGACACTGCATTTATCAGCAAGGAGCTTGAAAAGCTTTCGGCTTATGCAGAGGGCAGGGAGGTAACACGAGAGGATATCGACTTGCTTTGTATCAGGCGTATCGAGTCGGACGGATATTCTCTTGCAATAAATATCCTCAGAGGCAATGCGGCAATGGTCTTCACACGTTTGCGTGAACTCGATGTGCAGAATTATGAACCATATGCCATAATAGGAATAATCGGCTTTTCCCTTGCGGATATCTATAGGGCGAAGCTTGCACGTTCCTCTGGCAGGAGTGTTGCAGACGTGGCTAAAGATTTTTCTTATGCGAAAAACAGAGAGTTTGCAGTAAAAAACGCCTATTCCGAGTGCGGAAATATCTCGGCGGAGCGTATAAGAAAAACGCTTGAGATACTTTCTGAAACCGACCTTATGCTCAAAACAAGGTCACGGGGAAAAGACGGAGATATGCTCACCCTCGAGCAGGGACTTGCAAGGTCAATGGCGTTAAGGTGTTAGTAAATGGAAAAACTTAAAATATCAAGGGCAATAATCGTTGAGGGAAAATATGATAAGATAAAGCTTTCGTCCATAGTTGACGGTGTTATAATCGTCACTAACGGCTTTCGTATATATAAAGACCCTGACAAGGCAGCGCTTATAAGATACTATGCTCAGCATGGCGGAATAGCAATTCTTACTGACTCTGACACAGCAGGCTTTCGCATAAGAGGGCATATAAAGGGTATCGTCCCCAAAGGCGATATCGTGAACGTGTATGTTCCGGAGATATTCGGCAAAGAAAAGCGCAAAACAGAGCCGTCAAAAGAGGGCTTGTTAGGGGTCGAGGGCGTTCCTGCGGATATTATCAGGGAAGCCTTTGAAAAAGCAGGTATTATAGGCGAAAAGGTCGCAGACAGAGAACTCATGACCAAGCTTGACTTTTATGAGCTAGGTCTAAGCGGCAGACCTGACAGCAGCAGGCTCAGACAGCTTGTGTGCGAAAAGCTGTCGCTGCCCCAAAAGCTCACTGCAAACGCACTGCTTGAAGTGGTGAACACAATGCTCGATAAAGAAAGCTTGCAAGCACTCATAGAGAATTTGACCTCAGAAAACAATAAAGACAAGGAGAATAGCGTTGGTTAGTCTTGAATTTTTATATTTCTTTCTTCCTGTTTTTATGGGAGTATACGCTTTGTCAGGGGTGCGTTTCAGAAAAGCCGTGTTCCTGCTTGGAACAGTTGTGCTGTGTCTGTGGGTGTCCACATGGGGGATAATACCAATGGCGGTGTGTGCTGTTGTATCATACTTTTGCGGCAGGCTTATCCACCGCTTTGCAGACAAAAAAGGACTTAAAAGGCTATGGCTCATATTATCGGTGTTAGCAAATATGGCAGTGCTTCTTGTATTCATAAGAAGCGGTCACAGCAGCTATGATGTGACGTCTATATTCACAGGCAAAGGCGCAATGCTAAAGCTTTTCCCTGTGTGGGGAGCGGGCGTTTTCACTCTCCATGGCATCTCCTACTGCATGGATATTTATAGGAAAGAAATAGAGCCTGAGAAGAATTTTCTTTTGGTATCTCAATATATATGCTTTTTCCCATGCTTTAGCTGTGGACCGATACTCAGATTTTCGGATATGAGCGCACAGCTTAGAAAACCTGTCATAACCTCTGGAAAGCTTGCAGAAGGCATAAAGCTTATGCTTATAGGCTTTGCGGAGAAGCTTTTTCTGTCGGATCCTATGTACGAGATGTGGCAGCATATAAGGGGAGTAAGTGCAGATTCGCTCTCCGCCGCTTGTGCATGGCTTGGGATAATAGCTTTCTCCTTTGCGTTCTACTATGAGCTTAGAGCTTATTCGCATATTGCACAGGGTATTGGTTCAATGCTCGGCTTTGAACTTCCTGATAACTTTGATCTGCCGTTTATGTCAGCAGGCTTCAATGAGCTTATAAAACGATTTGCCTGCACCTTTTATAGTTGGGTGAGAGATTATTTCTACAGACCTATATGTAGAAATAAAGACAGCGTTTGCCTTTGGGCATTGATACTGTCTGTGCTTGCAGGCTCGGTTTGGTATGGCTACGGCAGACACACAATGCTGTGGGCAGCGTTTATTTGTGTTATGCTTGGCATAGAATATCTCTTGAAAAATATTCTTGCGGCTGTGCCGACATGGGTAAGATGTGCGGTGATGAATGTTCTGTTTCTTATAGGTCTGCCGTTTCTTGCGATAGACAGCCTGCCTTCAGCCTGCGGATATGTTGCCGCAATGCTCGGCGGGGGAAGCTTTGCAGGAGATGTTCTTGCATCGTATGTGATAAAAACAGGAGTTGTGATGTATCTTATCTGCGGCTTTTTTGCAACAGGTATTGGCAGATATCTCAAACGCAGGATAATGCAGCTCAATACTAATATAGTTTACATAATCGAGCCAATGCTCACTATAGGATTTCTGCTTATCAGTACAGCGTTTCTTGTGGGCGGAGGTAATTCGTTTATGAATTTGTTTGTGAGATAAAATGGGAGGAGTGAACATTAATGAAAAAGGCTGCTGATTATATCGCAGTAAGCGCATTTTTTGTAATAGTCATAATGTTTGCGGCATATACTCTCGTGATGGGCGGACATGGATCTGAAAGTGAAAAGGCAGACAGTTCAGATATAAGACATAACGCTCAGACCTATGTTAGCAGTAATTTTCCTCTAAGCTCAAATTGGAAGTCGCTCAGAACGACCATGTTTGTGATGACTGGTAAGAAAAATTTTGATAATATCTATATCCTTAAAAATCGTCTTGTAGAGATCACAGATTTTGATAAGGACAGGCTTGATAAAAATATCTCGCAGATAAATGATTTTTCAGAAAACACAGATACACCTGTATATGTTATGTTAGCTCCGACTGCCGCAGGTATCTATTCTGCTAAGCTGCCTGCTTATACTTCAAACACAGACCAGCGTGAAATGATAGATAATATCTATTATGACCTAGACAGCAGGATAGACACCATAGATACGTTTTTTCCTATGTATTCTGCAAGAAATAATTACGTTTACTATCGTACAGATAGAAAGTGGACTTCCTTCGGGGCATATTTTGCCTATGCGGATGGCATAAAAGAGCTGGGTTTTGAGCCGGTCGTTCTGTCCAATTACGATCAAGAATATACCTCAAATTCTTATTATGGGGGACTTTACAGTGAACTTTGCTATAACAGCATAGGCGCAGACAGAGTGAACATCTTCCGCTCAAAGTATAAGACCACTGTGGATTCTGTGGAGCTTTACAGAGGAGATCAGGTGCTTACCTCAAAATCTGTTTATTTTAGATCTGCTCTGAAAACAGCAGATAAAACGGCTATCTTCCTGCAAGGTGACAACTTTACTAAGGCAACGGTCAAGACAACTGCAGAGGACGCACCAAAGCTTCTTATCATCAAAGGAAGCTATGCCAATACCCTTGTGCCGTTTCTTACCCCACACTACAGCGAGATAACTTTGGTAGACCCTGACAAGCTCAAAGAGGAGGGCAAGACCCTTTCTGATGTGGCAGATACGAGTGCATATGACCAGATATTATTTATGTATGACTGCGACCAGTTTGCAGATGAAACAAATTTTGACCTGCTTAAATAATATGGGCTATGTACTTGAAAAAATGGAACAGATGTGATATAATAAAGAAAATGCCGTACAAGGAATGTGCGGCATAATGTATGTCTGAATATTTGAGAGGGTGTTTGATGTGAGTGAGCAAAAAAACAGACTTGATCTTATTGATCTTAATGACTATCCAGTATCTTGGTGGCTGAAACTTCTTGACCTCGGTCATAAGATAGTTCAGGATCCTGCCGCCTACAGCGAGGCTTGCAAGGGCAAGATAATGGGTACTCTTTTCTATGAGCCGTCAACAAGAACGCAGATGTCTTTCCAGACCGCTATGCTCCGTCTTGGGGGAACGATAATAGGCTTTGACAATCCTGCCACTTCTTCCGTTGCAAAGGGAGAGAATATCAAGGATACCACAAAGATAGTTTCCGGCTATGCCGATATCATGGTAATGCGTCACCCTACCGCTGGATCGGTAAAGGCTGCGGCACTCACTGCTGATTGCCCTGTTATCAACGCAGGCGACGGTGGACACCTCCACCCAACACAGACACTTACAGACCTGCTTACACTTAGAGAAGAAAAGGGCAGACTTGATAACCTGACCATAGGCTTCTGCGGTGACCTTAAAAACGGCAGAACAGTCCATTCCCTTATTAAAGCAATGGTATGTTTTCCAAACAATAAGTTCATATTAGTTTCAACTTCTGAGCTTGCTTTGCCTGTGTATGTAAAGGATATCCTTGAAGCGGCAGGCATGGAGTACAAAGAAGTTACCGACCTTGAAGAGGTTATCGGTGAGCTTGACGTGCTATATATGACAAGAATACAGAAAGAGCGTTTTGCTTCTGAGGAGGAGTATCAGACTCAGAGCGGAAATTACATACTCGATACAAGAAAGCTTTCAATGGGAAAGCCTGACCTTATTGTGCTTCACCCTCTGCCAAGAGTCAATGAGATAGCTATCGAGGTGGACGACGACCCGAGAGCTATGTATTTCAAGCAGGCAAAATACGGTATGTATATCAGAATGGCACTCATACTTACAGTTATAAACGGCGATGGTGCTTCGCAGCCGCTTATGAAGGGCAGAGTGCATAAGCACATTGATTGTTCAAATCCTAACTGTATCACTCACCACGAAAAGTATCTGCCACATTGGTTCAAAGGCGACGGCACAACGCTTGTTTGCGAATATTGTGACGAGAGAACATTGGTGGAATAAAACAAGAGCTTAATGGGGTAAACAAAGGCTGTGTGTCAGTCTTTGTTTACCCTTTTTTGTTGTGCAGATAGCGTATATTAATAGCCTTGTGATATGCAAAATCGTTAAAAGTAACGAAATCCTTACAATGTGGTAACAAACAGTCTTGAAATAATGTTGAGCGTGTGGTATAATTAAAATGGATAAATTTTTTACAGGAGCTTTGATCTAATGAATACACTTTCAGATGAGGAGTTTGAACAGATCTACGGACGAAAGCCTGTCAGAAGGGTGAAAAAGAAAAAAATATACTGGAACAGAATTATTATTGCATTGATAATACTTATCGGCATTGTGACTGGTCTGGTAAAGCTGACAGCCTTGGTAGTATCAAAGATCAAAGGAGACGATACGCAAAAAACAAACAAGGTATTGAATAATACATCTTCTGTCGCTGTGAAGGAGGACGCTTCTTCTGCTGAGGATAAAAAAGACGAGCCTGCGAAGTATTCAAATATGGACTTTACAGTGTGTGTTGACGCAGGCCACGGTGATTATGACGGCGGCACAACTGACGCCTCAGGAAAAAGATATGAAAAAGACGATAACTTAAAGGTCGCACTTGAGGTGCAGAAATATCTTGAAAAATACGGCGTCAATGTGGTGATGATAAGAGATGATGACTCTTTCCTTGAGCTTGACGAAAGATGTGCAAAGGCAAATAACGCCAAGGCTGATATGTATGTTTCACTTCACCGAAACAGCTATGACGGTGATATTTCGGGCGTTGAGGTTTGGGTGAATAATTCTGAGCCTGAATATGACACAAAGCTTGCACAGAATATACTTGATGATCTTGAAAAGGTAGGTATATCTGAAAATAGAGGAGTACAGTATGGCTACGTTGGCAATTCCGGTGTAAACTACTACATAAATGCCGACACTGTTATGCCAAGCTGTCTTGTGGAGCTTGGATTTATAACCGAGGATATCGACAATAAGCTTTTTGACGAACACCTTACCGAGTATGGACAAGCTATTGCTGATGGTATAGTTCAGACAGCTGTTGATGTTGGTCTTGTTGATGAAAGTGGCAAAAGACTTATGTCTGAGCAGCTTATCTCACCTGAGAAGCCTGTGAACAATAAGGATTCTTCATCTGCGGCTGACGCTATGACAACGCCGATGGAGACGGATTCTTCTGCTGACGTTTATAATACTCAGGAAAACGAGTGGTATTGATAACAAAAAAATAAAAGCGAACACAGTTCGTTTCTGCTAATGCAGAGAAACCGTGTTCGCCTTTTTGTTGTTAAAGCTCTTTTCTGATGAGTTTGAATTTCTCAAATTCTTTCGTCAGGTCTGTCAGAACGTTTTCAAGCCCTTTTTCAGAGTATTCTTCGTGATATTCTGCCACAAAGTCTGTTACCTCCGTGACGCACTTTGTGCCGTACCATACTCTGACATAAAGCTCTTTTTCATCGCCGAGAATAGGGTCTATGCGGTAGCTGAAATTGGTGTAATTGCTGCCGGACCAGGTGTTTTTTTCTTCAAAATAGTGAAATGTGGGTATATCAAAATAACCATGGAGCATTGCGTATTTTCCTTTCAAAAATCATTCGTTTATGATATTATAGCATATCATTGTTCCTTTTTCAAGCATTTAGTCTGCTTCTTAATTAAATTAACCTAAAAAACGTTTACATTTTTGTTAGGAATGTATATTGGAGAACTGTTCAAAATATGTTATAATTAATAATGGTGTGACTATTTCAGCGGTATGCTGTCGCAGAAAGGATAAGATCTATGAGCATTACAATAAAAGATGTTGCCAAGGAAGCCGGTGTTTCAGTGGCGACAGTGTCAAGGGTTCTCAACGGAAGCTGTAACGTATCAGATGAGTCAACAAAAAAAGTCAATGAAACTATTGCAAGGCTCAACTATTCTCCGAATTTTCTGGGAAGAAATCTTAGAAAGTGCGAAACGAATGTTATTCTTGTAATTATGCCGACCTCTGAACATTCTCTTTATTCAAAGATAGTCATGGGTATGCAGGATTATGCAGGACAAGTTGGTTACGATATCATAACTGCAGTTTCCTATTCAACCTCGACCGCTGAAACAAGGCAGATGAATATGCTTTTTAACAGAACTGTTGACGGTGTTATCCTTCTTGGCACTCAGTATGACGCAGCTTCGCTTAATAAGCTCGCAGAGAATTATAACGTTGCTCTGTGCTGTGAGGGCGTGAAGGGCGCAAATGTGCTTACTGTCGCTGTTGACGATGAACAGGCTGCGTTTGACGCTGTCGCTGCTCTTATCAAAAAGGGTCATAAAAGGATAGGCTTTATCGGAACGAACTCTTCGGCTATCTCCTCCACTGCAAGAGAGAACGGCTATATAAGAGCATTAAAAGAATATGGCATAGAGATAAAGAATGAATATATCTATAAAGAGTCCTATGACTATGACTGCGGAGGCAGAGCGTTTGAATATTTCAATGCACTTGCTGAGAAGCCTACGGCGATTTTCGCTGTGTCAGACTTGCTTGCTATCTCAGCAATGCACAAGGCAATAGATATGGGCATTGATGTGGGCAAAGATGTCGCCATAATGGGATTTGACAATATATCCATGTGTGAGTGGATAATCCCTACGCTTTCAACGGTTGAACAGCCTTGCTCAAAAATGGGCGAGCTTGTTGTGGCAAAGCTTATTGAGAACATGAATAAGACTACTAAGGATAATCATTATTATACTGTTGACCACAGGATAATTCTAAGAGAGTCCACAGGCGACTAATTACTTTCGTAAAAATAGATAGGGGAGAAATAAGGCAGTTTTTCCGTGAAAACTGCCTATTTTCTGTAAGAAAGGATTTTTTAGGGCATGGAGAAATTTACAAAAATACTTGAAACGATAGATGGCTATGTCTGGGGCATACCACTTATCGTACTCATTATGGCTGTGGGAATATTCCTCACCTTTAGGCTAAGGCTTCTTCAGATATTCCACCTGCCAAAGGCTTTGAAATTTATGTTTAAGAACGAAAATGGTGGCAAAGGCGAGATATCAAGCTTTGCAGCACTTTGCACCGCACTTTCTGCAACCATAGGTACGGGAAATATCGTCGGTGTTGCAACAGCCATTGGTGTGCTTTCAGGCGGACCTGGAGCGCTCCTCTGGATGTGGATAGCTGCTCTCCTTGGTATGGCAACAAAATTTTCCGAGGGCTTTCTTGCTATCAAATACCGACGTATGGATGCTGACGGACACGTTTGCGGCGGACCATTCTATTACATAGAATACGGCATGGGTAAGAAGTGGAAGTGGCTTGCAAAGGTATTTGCGTTCTTTGGCGCTTGCGTTGGTCTTTTTGGTATCGGTACTTTCTCTCAGGTGAATGGCATCTCATCGGCAGTTCAGGCTTTCTTTGATCCTAAAAAGGAACATACAGTGAATATTTTTGGCGCTGACTATACATGGGCTGTTATAATCTCTGGACTTTTGATAACTATTTTTGCCGCACTTGTTATTATCGGAGGCATAAAGAGGATCTCAAGTGTTTCTCAGGTAGTTGTGCCTTTTATGGCGGTCGTTTATATAGTTGCTTGTCTTTCACTTATTGTTATAAACATTCAGAGGCTCCCTCACGCTGTTGCCCTTATTTTTGAACAGGCATTCAGCTTCAAGGCTGTCGCAGGCGGATCTCTTCCTACAATGTTCATTGCTATACAAAAGGGTGTTGCCAGAGGAATTTTCTCAAATGAGTCAGGTCTTGGTTCGGCACCTATCGCAGCCGCAGCCGCTCAGACAAAAGAGCCGGTAAGACAAGGTCTTGTTTCTATGTGCGGCACATTTATCGACACTATCATTGTATGTACTATGACAGGTCTTGCTATCGTAATGATGGGAAGCTACGAGGCTATCAACCCAGTAACAGGCAAGCCTTTTGAGGGTGTTGAGGTTACAAATCACGCTTTTCAGAACGGCTTCTCGTTCCTGCCGTCAATGATACCTGCATTTATTCTTATGGTCTGTCTTGTGTTCTTTGCTTTCACAACTATCCTTGGCTGGAACTATTACGGTGAAAGGTGTATGGAATATCTTTTTAACAGCAACATGAAGGTGGTCATGGTCTACAGATATCTATATATCCTCGCTGTATTTATCGGACCATATATGACGGTTTCTGCCGTTTGGACGATTGCTGATATCTTCAATGGACTTATGGCACTGCCAAACCTTATAGCGTTGCTTGCTCTCAGCGGTGTTATCAGTAAGGATACAAGGCGTTATGTGGCGAAGTATTCCAGAGCAAAACGAATCAATAAGCTGGTAAGAGCGTAGATATCGTATTTTATATGAAGCGGAAACGGCTGAATGTTGTTTCCGCTTTCTTTATGCTGTAGGCTTAATCACCAAAAAAATGAATGGTTATTTGTTGAAATCACCAAAAGTATTTAAAAGAATGCAACAGTGGTTGTAACTTTGTTGACAACGATTACATTCAGTGATATAATAGCTTTGTAAGAATCAAGGATACGTTTTCTAATGAAAACGATCTGTTACGGAGGTTATATATAATGAAAAATTCCAAGCGTGTTATTGCTGGTGCAATGGCTCTCTTGTCAGCAGTGAGCGTAGCTTCATGCGGCAGCTCATCAGGCGGCGATTCAAGCAGCTCTTATGTTGATAAGGTAAAGGTAGCAAGCACCGACGATATTGCTACTATCCCTGATGGTTCGGAAAAGGAGTTGGAGTGGCTTTCTTATTTTGACATAAACCCAACTAAGAAAGAGCCGGAAAAGAGAACCGACCTTACTCTTTTTGAGGAAAAGGGCGGTAAGATCAAGTATTCTCAGACATCATCAATGAACAAGTATGATAAGCTCGCAGCAAGACTTATGTCTAACAATCCACCGGATATGTTCTGGTATGAGCAGTCTATGACATTCCCTGCAAACTGTATCAAGGAAATGTTCCAGCCTGTTGATGATATCGTTGATTTCGACAGTGCTATGTGGAGCGATGTCAAGGACGTTGCAGAGCAGTTCACTCTTAACGGCAAGCACTTTGTTGCACCTATCAACTTCCTGCCAGGTTCTGTTATCACATATGATAAGTCTATGATAGACGCTGCTGGTCTTGATGATCCATATGAGCTTTATCAGAACGGCGAGTGGGATTGGAACGCATGGTATGATATGATGTCAGAATATGTTGAGGGCGCTGCTGCTGACGAGGAAAGATACGGCATAAACGGTTGGTTCGCACCATTTATCTTCCAGTCAACAGGTAAGACTCTTATCACATATGACGCTGATAAGGACGAGTATGTTTCAAATCTTAACGACGCTGACTTTGTAAGAGCATCTGATATGCTTTATGATATCGCAAAGAATGGTATGTACTATCCTGATTGGGTAGGACAGGCAGGCGACGCATTCAAGAAGAATATCCTCTTCTATGCAATGGGTCCATGGGCGTCAACAGGTACACATTCACCAAAGGACGGCGACAATTGGGGCGTAGTTCCAATGCCAAAGGATCCTAACTCTGATAAGCTTTATACAACTATCGACATGAATGCATATATGTGGGTAAAGGGTTCGACAAAGAATGACGCTATGAAGTGCTGGCTCGAGTGTGCAAAGATAGTTTATACTCAGGATACATATAAGGATATCGAGAAGGAGAAGTTCTTTGTAAACAATCCTAACTGGACAGAAGATATGTATAACGTAGCTTACGTTGACCTTGTTACAGACAAGTTCACTAAGATATTTGACCCTGGCTATGGCATCTCCACAACTCTGTCAGATAATGACGCTGCAACAAATGATACTAAGGAAGCTGTTATTCCTTATCTGTATACTTCAGTTATGAAGACAGATGAGAATGGCTCACAGTATACGTGGACACAGCTCAAAGAGCAGTATAAGGGTACTGTTGATTCAGAACTTAAAACTCTTAACGATCAGTATCACGCATATTTGGAAAAGAATAAGTAATATTACTTGCCATATAAAGACGGACGGAATTTATTTCGCCCGTCTTTTTTTGTTGTAATGTCAGAAAAAATGTGATATAATCATAGAGTACATTAAGATTTAATTAAGAATTATGTTGAGCTGTTTTTAAAGAATGTGGCTTATAATAATAAACGTAAAAGAAAGGATCGTGCCGATATGGAGATAAAGGAGCCTGTAATCCTTGTTGTAGATGATGATAAAGATATAGTGGGAGCTATCGCAAAGTTGCTTGAAATGGAGGGCTATAAGGTAATAAAAGCCTATGACGGTCTTGAGGCTTTGGAGAAGCTCACTGAGAACAGCATACAGCTTATACTCATTGACGTCATGATGCCTAAGCTGGACGGACTTTCTACAATGATGAAAATAAGGGCAACAGAGAATATCCCTATACTTGTGCTTTCCGCTAAATCTGAGGATACAGATAAGGTGCTTGGGCTTTCAATGGGCGCTGACGATTACATAACAAAGCCTTATAACCCTATGGAGCTTGTGGCAAGGGTAAGAAGCAACCTGAGAAGATATATGCAGCTTGGCGCTATCGACACGGCAAACAAAACGGATATTATAGAAATAGGCGGTCTGGAGCTTGACACTAAGGCAAAAAGCTTAAAGGTTGACGGAGAACCTGTCAAGCTCACCGCCACGGAGCTTAAAATTCTTGAGCTTCTTATGAAAAACGCAGGCAGGATATTTTCTGCCGAGGAGATCTATTCAAAAGTGTGGAACGAGGACGCATATGCCGTTGAAAACACGGTAATGGTACATATTCGTCACATCAGAGAGAAAATAGAAATAAACCCTAGAGAGCCGAAATACTTGAAGGTGGTGTGGGGAATTGGCTACAAAATCGAGAAAATTTGAGCAGGCAGAATGGTTTAAGATATTCTCAGCTAAAAAGATGAGAATTATTGCATTTGTGCTTGCCTGCGTTATTGCAGGCGGCTTTTGCTTGTCTTTGGTGCTTTATGCTAACAGCCATGCTGACAGCAGCAGTAAGTCTTATCTTAAATCAGAAAGCTATAAGCTGGCTTCCAATGAAATGTATGAGGAACTGTGCGTTACAGCTTCGGCTTATCTCAGATATGTTGATGAGGATCGGAATTACACTCAGTCTAGACACCTGCTCAATGACTATCTGAATTATCTTGATTACAACCGCTATAAATACAAAAAAACAGAAAGCGGTATCCAGCTTATTGATAGTCAGTTTGATTACTATGTGGGGATTACTCAAAATGGCGAAACAAGATATCTGTCAAATATAAAAGATATAGAAAATTATGACAGCGAAACGGATAAGATAAAAGCTTTTAAATCGTCGCACAAAAACTATATACTCCGCCGTGATAACGAGGTAATGAGCGACAGAACTTCATCAGGACAGATAGTTGACTACTATTACAATACAGCGGAGTATCAGGATAACGTGACAGAAGAGTTTTATGCCGACAATCTTGTGCCCGTAGGAGGAAGTTATTATGATAACTACGGCAGATATTTTTACAATTACGGCAATTATGATCCAATAGCTTTCTATAATGTAGACTCAAGATATAATGTTATTAAAGGTCTTGATTTGAAAAACGGTCTGAAATATTCCGACAGGCTTGAAGATGAAGAAATTGGTGACAATTATTACAATGATGACGGCAATGAATACTATGACTATGACAACGGCAGATATTATTATGAGGACGATTACGGAAACGCATGGGCAAAATGTGAAAACATCTATGACCTGCCTGATTACAAAGCGACAGACAATGACGATTCAGGTATAACGGTATTCTTTGCACCGAAAGCTGAAAAGCTTACGGCAATGGAAAAGGAATACACCGAGGCTTTGAATGATATGTATCGTGCAAAGCTTTTTGTGATCGTTTTTGGCGTTATTGAATTTATGCTTGTGTGCTATCTGCTCCTGATCTGTGCATATAATGCAGAGCCTGAGAGCGTTGAACGCTGGAAGCAAGGCAATTTTCTAAAAAAAGTGCCTACGGAAGTTTACCTTATCCTAATGGTATTGGCTATTACATTTGCTTTTGTATTTGGCGCCTGCTGGAATTATTATGTGAGCATCACAAAAAATATTTTTGACAATGCTTTGGCTAATTCCGTTTTCAGAAATATACTTGCTGTAGCGTTGTTTGCATTGGCATATTTTGCAGGCTTCGGCTCGCTTATGGAGTTTGTTGGCAAGATAAAGACAAGAAGCATATTCAAAGAAAGCCTTATTTGCAGATTATGTAAGTTCCTATGGCGTAAGTACAAGGAAACATCACTGTATCACTATTTTCATGGCCTTCCGCTTGGAATAAAGCTTACTTGGAAGTTCATACTTATATTCGTTGGAATTTTTGTTGTGATGTCTAGTCGATTGACGATGTTAATTTTGTTAGCGGTAGAAATTGTTCTGTGTATATCAATGCTCCGTGACTTCTCACAGCTTTCAAAGCTCAGCAAACAGATAGACAGCCTTGGAGAAGAAAAGCCTTATGAGGGCAAGATAAGAAAAAATTCGCCGGTGTATGCTGAATCTGAAAAACTCAACTCAGTTCAGGATAAGGTGAGAGAGTCGGTGGAGCAGCAGATACAGTCTGAGCGTTTGAAAATAGAGCTTGTGACAAACGTTTCACACGACCTGAAAACACCGCTGACTTCCATTATCAGCTATATCGACCTGCTTAAGAAAATGGATCTTGACGATGAAGCTTCGAGCTATGTGAAGATACTTGATAAAAAGGCGCAGAAGCTCAAAGGCATTGTGTCTGACGTTTTCAGCATAGCAAAAGCCACAAGCGGCGTTGATGTAAACCTAACAAAGCTTGATTTTGTGATGCTGTTAAATCAGTGCATCGCAGACGCAGAGGACAAGATAGCTGACAGTGGCAAGATAGTAAAGATAAACATAAATGCCGACAGCGCAATGGTAATGGGCGACGGCGACAAGCTTTACAGAGTGTTCCAAAACATTGTTGACAACGCTCTGAACTACTCTATGGACGGCACAAGGATATTCCTTGATGTGTACAAAAAAGCGGACAGAATAGTATTTGCCGAGAAGAACATTTCGGCAACGCCGATAAACTTCACAGAGGAAGAGATACTTGAAAGATTTGTGCGAGGGGATAAGTCACGAACAGACGGCGGAAGCGGTTTGGGATTATCCATATCAAAGAGCTTCACGGAAGCCTGCGGTGGTATCTTCAATATCGAAATAGACGGAGATATGTTCAAGGCGATAGTCGAAATGCCGATAATTCAGGAGGATACGGCAGAGAAAACCGATGACAAAACGGAATAGCGTAAATAAAAATAGCGGTGCTTTGAGTTGCACCGCTATTTTTAATGTCGGAAAATGTAGATAAAAAATTAAAATATACCAATATTCTTTTGACAATTTGTTGAAATTTATATACTAATATGTTATAATATGGTAGTAAAGCGATTTTAGCGGACGGGAAGTGACATAATGAACTTTACAGAACAGATACTGTATTCGCTAATGGCGAAAACAGGCAAAAATTCGTCTGAATGGCTGCCACTTTTACAGCATTTGCAGGATACGGCAGATATCATGAGCTGTCTGTGTGATGAATTTCTGTCGCCGTCATTTGCAAAGGCTTGCGGATTAGAGGAGAATGAGTTCAAAAAGTTAGCTATTTTTCTAGCAGCAGTTCACGATATTGGCAAAGCAATAGTGGTATTTCAATATAAAATAGGTGATAAACTTTCTGAGAGAAAGTCTGCACTTGAAGCGTCAGGAATCAAATTTGACGTTTCTTATGATAAAGAAAAAGCCAAACAAACTCCTCATGCATTTGCAGGTGAGGAGATTCTTAATTTGTTGGGTTGCCCTAAATGTGTAAGCACTGTTGTTGGCTCTCATCATGGTGTACCTGCTGAGAGCGTACAGGATTTGTCATGGCCACAAAAGGATATAGCTTTCTATGAAAACTATTATGGACGTGACAAAGAAAATGTTGAAGTTTTGCAGGATATTTGGCAGACGATATTTGATATGGCACTTGATTATGCAGGCTTTTTAGATGTTAGTGAGTTGCCGGATATAGACCGTTCTTCACAAATGCTTCTGAGTGGTCTGTTAATAATGGCGGATTGGCTTGCAAGCAACACTGAGCTTTTTCCACTTTTGTCAGTGGAGGACCTCAAACCTGACGACAAGCTTAGGGCTGAACACGCTTGGGCAAAGCTCGATTTTCCACAGATGTGGAATCCTGAGAGAACGGTAATATCTAATGAGGACTTTAAAGAAACTTTTGGTTTTGAACCACGTTCGGTGCAGTCAGAGGTGCTGAAAATAGTTGAAAACACTGCCAAGCCCGGCATATACATATTTGAAGCGCCAATGGGCTGTGGTAAAACAGAAACATCACTTGCGGCAAGCGAGATATTGGCATCAAAGTGCGGCAAAAATGGCGTGTTTTTTGGACTTCCAACTCAGGCAACTGCAAACGGCATTTTCCCAAGAATACTCAGTTGGGCTGAAAAGCAATCTACAGAACTTTATCATTCTGTTCAGCTCAACCACGGAAGCGCAATACTCAATCCTCTGTTTCAGAAAATTCAAAGGGGCATACCGCAGGAGGAAAGCGACAGCGGATTAATTATCCACAACTGGTTTTGTGACAGCAAAAAAGCGTGTCTTGCAGATTTTGTGACGGCGACAGTAGACCAAATGCTCATGCTTGCATTGAAACGAAAACACGTTATGCTCCTTCACCTTGGATTGTCAGAAAAGGTCGTTGTCATCGATGAGGTCCATGCCTATGACGCCTACATGAGCGAGTATCTTGAAATGGCTTTGCAATGGCTTGGAAGCTACAACACCCCTGTTATCCTGCTGTCGGCAACGCTGCCCTCAGCAAGACGAATGGCACTTGTCCGAGCCTATCTTGGCATACGAAAGTCTGATGATAAATTTGAAAAAGAGCAGGGTTATCCTCTACTGACGTGGACAGACGGCAAAGATATCTGTCAGCAGCGACTCAGCTATGACGGAGCGCACAAAACTGTGTCAGTCAAGACCTGCGTTAGTGACGATGTTGTGCAGCTTGTGAAAAATGTAACAGAGAATGGCGGCTGTGTAGGTGTTATAGTAAATACCGTAAGACGTGCTCAGATGTTCGCTGAGCTTTTGCAGGATAATGCAAAAGTGCTTTTGTATCATGCTCAGTTCGTGCTCCCTGACCGTGCTAAAAAGGAGAAACAGCTTGTAGACCTTGTCGGCAGGGAAAGCACTCATGAAAGCAGGAGCGGTCTTGTGGTAGTTGGAACGCAGGTGCTTGAACAATCGCTTGATATTGATTTTGATATGCTCATTACAGATATGTGCCCTATGGACTTATTGTTGCAGCGAATGGGCAGACTTCAAAGGCATGAACGTGGAGTGCGGCCTGATACAGTGAAAACCCCTGTCTGCTATGTTATTACAGATGAGTATACAAATATGGAATCAGCGTCAAGGAAAATATACAGCCATTGGCTTATCAATAAAACGGCTGACACTTTGCCCGACAGCATCACTCTTCCTGACGATATCTCACCGCTTGTTCAAGAGGTTTATAGTGCTACGAGTGATGGGTGTTATGATAAGTATATAAATGAGCAAAAGAAAAGCAAGGGCAGGGCTGACTGCTTTAGGATAAGTAAGCCAAAAGGAAAAAGTATCCATGGACTGCTTTCAAAGCCTGTTGAAACTGCTGATGAACAGCTTGCACAGGCGGCAGTGCGTGACGGTATCTCTTCATTTGATGTGTTGCTGATGCAGCTTAGACCAGATGGAAGTATTCATTTTCTGCCTGACCAATATGGCGGTGCAGAGGTATCAGAGTGCCCTGATGATGAACAATGCCGTCGCATAGCTGAACAGAAGCTTCGACTTCCGACAATGTTTTGTCAGTCATGGAATATAGATAAAAATATAAGAGAACTTGAAAACAACTGTATGAAGTATATTGCAGGTTGGCAAAATTCCCCGTGGCTTAAAAACCAGCTTGTATTGTTTCTTGATGAGTACCTTAAAGGTGAGCTGAACGGATATGATCTTCATTACAGCTTTGAAAAAGGTCTTGAATTTACTAAAAAGGAGGAATGTGAATGAACGAAACAGAGTTTAATCTGCTTGATGAGCCGTGGATAAGAGTAATGGACGACAATTGTCAAATAAAAGAGGTGTCACTAACAGATGCACTTTTGAATGCGCATAGGTATAAGGCTCTGAAAGGCGAAATGCCTACGCAGGATATAGTTATACTTCGTCTTATGCTTGCCATAGTGCATACTGTCTTTTCAAGGGTAGATGCCGACGGTAATGAAGCAGAGCTAGAGGAAGAGGACGATGCGGTGGATAGGTGGGAAAGCCTATGGAACAACAGAAAGATTCCCGAAAAGCCTGTGAGAGAGTATTTTGAAAAATGGCATGAACGCTTTTGGCTTTTTCATCCCGAAAGACCATTTGGGCAAATGGCCGGGCTGACTTATGGCACAGAATATGGTGCGTCAAAGCTTAATGGCGAGATATCAGAAAGTGGCAACAAAACTAGGATATTTTCTGCATATTCAGGCGAACAGAAAAGCCACCTTACATATGCTCAGGCGGCTAGGTGGCTTTTGTGCGTCAACTCTTTTGATGACACATCAGCAAAGCCTACCAAAGAGGGTAAGGCAAGAGCAGGCGGCAAACTGCCGTCACCAGGCGCAGGTTGGCTCGGAAAACTGGGAATAGTGTATCTCAATGGTAAAAATCTTTTTGAAACGCTTATGTTAAATCTTGTGCTCATCAATAATGATAACGTTGAAAGTGAAGAACACCCTCTGTGGGAACGTGATGTTCCACCTACATCTGAGCGTAGAGAGATACCTTATCCTACAAATCTTGCCGAGCTTTATACTTTGCAATCAAGGCGTATGCTGTTGAAGCGTGAGGAAAATTATGTTATCGGCTATTATCTTATCGGCGGCGATTTTTTCGCAAAGGAAAATGCCTTTGTCGAGCCTATGACAGTTTGGCGAACACCTAGCAAGGCTAGTGATCCTTATAATCCTAAAAGGCACGATTCAGCAAAGCAAATGTGGCGTGAGTTTTCTGTTTTGTATGATAATGCAGATAATAACCATGTTGCAGGCATAATCAAATGGTTTAAGTTTATATCTTCAAAAGTCAAGTTGCCTATCATGAATACAGCTATAGTGTCTGTGCAGTATGGCGACAAAGACTTCTTTGTTCAGAACGTTTTCGGTGATTCCCTAGAAATGAACGCACAAATACTATCAGAAGTAGGCAGGGGTTATCGTGAAGAAATAAAGTTTGAGATAAGCAGATGTGAAGAACTTGCGGATAAAATAAGCAGGCTTGCAGGAAATCTTTATCTTGCCTCAGGAGGAACGAGCGGAAGTAAGACAGCTCCTGATAAAACATATCGAAGCACAAAAACAAACGCCAAGTCACAGCTATACTACCGCCTTGATATTCCTTTCCGCAGTTGGCTTTCTTCCCTTGACCCGGAAAATGATGATAAGCAGGAAAAGTTTGAACAGTGGCAGGATATTGCGAAGAGGATAACCCTTGATCTTGGCAGTGAGCTTGTTGCGGCAGCAGGTGACACCGCAATGGTGGGACATAAGATAGATAAGACTATCTATTCTGCCCCAAAGGTTTACAACAGTTTTCTGCGTGATGTTTCAAAGATATACAAGGAAATTTAATGGCTTTTAAATCGAGGTGAAAATATGGAAGAAGTAAAGCTCGTAAGAGAAGAAATGTACAAAAGAGTGCAGGAGCTTATCAGACAAAAAGGCACTAGCGGTGGAAGAGCTGCATTAGCAAATCTCCGCCGTGGCATAGGCAAAAAGCCGGGTGAAATGCCTGAACTGTGGGGGGTGTTTCTAAATAAAATGTCGCCTGAACTTTTCAGTAGAACAGGAGAGCCAAGCAGATCGGAGTGGGCGATATATATTTCGCTGACTATGTTTGCACTTCATCAGCAGGGAAGTTCGGAAACAGTTCATTGTGAGGGAAGATCCCTTGGAAGTGCAGCCGCTGATCTTATGGAAGAGGAAACTGATGAAAACAGAGAACGTATCATGCGCAGATTTGGACCTGTTGTCACAGCCAAAGATATGCCTGAACTTTCACATCATATAAGAGGTCTTGTACAGCTTTTCAAGGCAAAGAGCGTAAAGCTCGATTACGTCAGACTTGCAGAGGATCTGTATTGGTTTCAGGACACTAACAAGAGAAAAAACGTCCAGCTTAAATGGGGCGAGGATTTTTATCGTGAAAAAGGAGAAGATTTATCATGAGTATTTATGTTGACATACACGTTTTGCAGACCGTACCGCCAAGCTGTGTAAACCGTGATGACACAGGCAGCCCTAAGACAGCCGTATATGGAGGTACAACAAGAGCAAGAGTTTCATCACAGGCTTGGAAACACGCTATGAGAGGCGACTTCAGAAAAATGTTTGCTACAGAAGAACTTGGCGTTCGCTCCCTTAAAGTGGCAGCACTTGTTGCTGATGAGATAGCCGCAATAGACAGCACTATGAGCGAAAAGACAAGAAACAAGAAGGCAGCTGAGGCTCTTAAAGCCGCAGGAATAAGTACTAAATCCACCAAAGATGATGATTTAGAAAAGACGGACGCATTGTTCTTTATGAGCAACAAGCAGGCAAAAGAGATAGCAAAGCTTGTTTGTGATGGTGAGGAAGATAAGGCTGTTTACAAAAAGGCTTTGAAAGATAATCCGTCAGTAGATATCGCATTGTTCGGAAGAATGGCAGCAAGTGACCCTACGCTCAACTATGATGCCGCTGCACAGGTGGCTCATGCTATTTCTACACATACTATACAGAACGAGTATGATTATTTCACCGCAGTTGATGACCTTCAGGACGATGACAACGCAGGTGCAGGACACCTTGGAACAGTTGAATTTAATTCCTCCACACTATATCGCTACGCAAACGTAAATGTAAGTGAACTTGCCAAGACCCTTGACGGCGTGTCTGACGCAGCAGATGTTGTAAGAAAGTACGTTGAAACTTTCGTACGCTCAATGCCTACAGGTAAGGAGAACACTTTTGCAAACCGCACTTTCCCTGACGCTATTTATGTGACCGTTCGTAATGACCAGCCTGTTAACCTTTGCGGAGCTTTTGAGAAACCTGTCAGAGCTTCTGAAGAGGGCTATGTTGCCGAGTCTGAGAATAAACTTGTGGAGTATGCTGGAAAGGTATATGATAATTTTGCTGCTAAGCCATTGGCTGCTTTCTGCGTTGGTGACAAGTTGGCAGATATTGCCGAAAAGATGACATTTCCTGAGCTTCTTGAGCGTCTGGAAGCATATCTTCGTGAGCAGACAGCAGAGGCGTAAAGGCAATGGCAGTATTATTGCTAAGACTTGCTGCCCCATTACAAGCGTGGGGCAGCAGTTCAAAATTCATTGTGCGTTCAACAGAACGTGAGCCTACCAAAAGCGGCGTTATTGGCATGATAGCGGCGGCTCTTGGTATCCAGCGTAATGACGATCCGCAGAAGCTTGTGCCGCTTACAACGCTCCGTTTTGGCGTTCGTGCCGATAAGGAGGGCGTTTTGCTTAAAGATTTTCATACTGTGCAAGTACCAGGAGAAAAACATCCTGAAGTATCATATCGTTATTATCTGTCAGACGCAGTGTTTCTTGTAGCACTTGAAAGTGATGATAAATTATTGCTGGAGAGTATAGCTTCTGCACTGCAAAAGCCTGTTTATCCGCTGTATCTTGGACGAAAGTCCTGTCCGCCAACTTTGCCTATCGTTCTTGGCGTTAAGGACGAGGATATTCTTACGGCACTAAAGACCGAGCCATATCTTTATAAGAACGCTCACCGAAAAAGCGTGCGCATTTCCTATGAAGTCACATCAGGCGGCGCAATGGTGCAGGATATTCCGCTGTCATTCTCACAGCTCCACAGAAAGCACGGCTGGCGAATGAAGCGTGAAGAACTTCTTGCTGTGGATAGCAACCCAGAGCATGACGCCTTTTCTGAATTGTGAGGTGCAGTATGTATTTAACAAGAATAAAATTAGATATGACAAAAACAAATACAATGCAGGCATTGGTATGCCCAAGCAGATTTCATGGAGCTATCGAAAGTGCTGAGTCTGACGGCAGAACAAGGAAGCTTTGGAGAATAGACGAGCTTGGCGGAGAGAAGTATTTGCTCATATTATCAGAAAAAGAACTTGATTTTTCAAATGTTTCAGATCAATTCGGAGCAGAAAGACCGCAAACTAAATGTTATGATACATTACTTGACAGAGTTAAAAATGGCGGTAAATGGCAGTTTCGTTTGAAAGCAAACCCTGTTATACGTAAGAAAGATACTAATTCCCACAGAGGTCGCCCGGTTGCACTTATAGGAAATAAACAGCAGGAAGAATGGCTGAAAAAGCAGGCTTTGAAAAACGGCTTTTCTCTAGAGGACGGAATGTGGTTGGTAACAGAGTTTAAGTGGTATGATTTTAAAAAGGGCGAGCGTAGAAACCATGTGAGAATACTTTCTGTAACATATGAGGGCGTGCTTACAGTAACAGACGAGGAACTTCTTAAAGTTGCACTTACTAATGGTATCGGCCGTGAGAAAGCTTATGGTCTTGGAATGCTGACGATCGTTGGAGTAAGATAATGGCACAACAAAATGGGATAGAGAAGCCAGATCTCCATGCACTGCCCACAATAAGCGACAGAATGACGTTTATTTATCTTGAACATTGCAAGGTAAGCCGTGAAAACGGTGCAGTCACCGCCACAGATTTTGACGGAACAGTGTATATCCCTGCGGCAGCCATAACAGTGCTGCTGTTGGGACCCGGCACTGACGTATCTCATCGTGCAATGGAACTTATCGGAGATATGGGCATAAGTGTCATATGGGTAGGGGAGCATGGAGTACGGTATTATGCCCATGGCAGGGCGCTTAATTCACACAGTACAATGCTTGAAAAGCAGGCAAAGCTTTTTTCTAATGTCAGAAGTCACCTTAATGTTGTGCGAAAAATGTATGAAATGAGATTTGAGGACGAGGATACTTCGGGTCTGACGTTACAGCAGCTTCGTGGCCGTGAAGGTTCAAGAATGAGGAAAATCTATCGTGAACATGCAAAGAAGTGGAATGTACCTTGGGACGGAAGAAAATATGATGCTGAAGATTTCTCATCAGGCGACCCTGTCAATCAGGCGCTTTCTGCTGGAAATGTGTGTCTGTATGGACTTGCTTCGGCAGTTATAACAGCCCTTGGGTGTTCGGTGGGGCTTGGTTTTATACACGTTGGTCACGAGTTTTCTTTTGCATATGATATTGCTGATCTGTACAAAGCTGAAATAACTATACCTCTTGCATTTGAACTTGGGGCAGATGATCCGCCAGACTTGCCTGATATCATGAGGCGACGTGTGCGAAATGTTTTTTCTAAAACGCATCTTATCGAGCGAATGTTAAAGGATATCAAATATCTTCTTAATGATACCCAGGAGCAGGATGATGTGGAGGCCGTTTATTTGTGGGACAATTTGAAAGATCACGTTGAGTATGGGATCTCATATGGCAAGCATGAAAATGACGAGGTTGAAGAATGATAGTTCTTACAATGACAAACTGTCCGCCTAAGCTGAGAGGTGATCTGTCCAAATGGTTGCTTGAGATAAATACTGGAGTGTATGTAGGTAACGTTAATGCGAGAGTTCGTGAGCTTATTTGGAAAAGAGTTTGTGAAAACATCAAAAACGGGCAAGCTACACTGGTTTTTCCAGCCAATAACGAGCAACACATGGATTTTTATGTACACAATACCAATTGGCAGCCTATAGATCTTGACGGTATCAAATTGATGAAGCACCCCAAAAACATATACGAGCAGGGTGAAATGCTCAAATCTGGTTTCAGTAATGCAGCAAAGCGACGAATGGGGTTAAAAAAGAATGCTCGTAGAGCAGAAAAGGCAGACAACGACTTTGTTATCATTGATATTGAAACAACAGGATTGTCAGTTGAAAATGACGAGATATTGGAAATAGGTGCGATCCGTATAGTCAATGGAAAAACAGTCGAAGAATATGAGCGGCTTATTGCTGTAAAAACTGAGATAGCGCAGAATATAAGTGAATTAACAGGCATTACGCAAGAGCAAGTAAAAGAGAATGGCAAGCCAATAAATGAGGTTTTGCCAAGTTTTATGGACTTTGTAAAAGGTAGTGAAGTAGCTGGTTACAATATGAATTTTGACCATGATTTTCTACTAGCTGAGTGCAATCGACAGGGTATTGATATAACAAAGATAAAGTTTACAGATGTAATGACAATAGTCAAAAGCAAGCTCAAAGGTATGAGAAGCTATAAACTAGAGTCAGTTGCCAAAAGGCTCGGCATCACCACAAAACAGCAGCACCGGGCACTGTCGGATTGTTATTTGTTATATCAAGTCTATTGCAAACTGAATGAAAAATGATAGGTTTGTTGATAAAAAGCACGATTTTATGGGATCTTTTTAGTCTTTTCCCCGCATACGCGGGGGTGATCCCAAAATAGTGGCAAAATTTGGAGTTTTCAAGGACTTTTCCCCGCATACGCGGGGGTGATCCTACTACAAGTGTATAGATAGTATGGATTTGGGACTTTTCCCCGCATACGCGGGGGTGATCCCATATCACCAATATCACTTGCTGAAACAGCATACTTTTCCCCGCATACGCGGGGGTGATCCGTTTTGGAAAATAAGAGAGGTGAAGAAAAAATGACTTTTCCCCGCATACGCGGGGGTGATCCCTACTCCGCATAGTCATGAATATGTGTTGCTGTCTTTTCCCCGCATACGCGGGGGTGATCCTGACTAATACTTTTAGTACACTAATTAGGTGAGGTATCATTATGAATGAAAAACAGAAATTATATATTGACGAACTGGCAGAAAGCCAAGGGGTAGCATTCTCAATGGTAGTTGAGCAAGGTTTTGACCTGTGTTCATTTGCAAATATGTTTATGCTATCAGATGCAAGGAACCATATGGACAACGGTTCTGCATACTGGATGACAATGACACCAGATATAATGATTGATAAGCTTAGTATGAACTCTGTAGACAAGGCTACTATGAACTACAGTAAAACAGCGGATGAGTGGCTTGGTGAATTTTATGCAAGATACCAGTACTATACAAATATACCAAGTTCAAAAATAGTAAAAATCATAACACCAAAATTTATATGTAAAAGGTACAATGTACTGCATGATTTAGATATGGGCGTTGCAGTTAAGAAGTTATCAAAATCATTTGATAAACAGATATAATCATATAAAAATAAGTAACTGGAGGTAGGTAATATGCCATTAAACTTATATATTAAAAAAGAGGACGTTAATAAAACAGGTTTAAAACTAGAGGAAAGAAATGATGCATTCTTCAATTTGCATATAGGTACTACTAAAATATCGGATACAATAAAAAGTCTAATACTGAACATCGATCACACAACATACTCATCAGGGTCTGATATTAGAACAAAATATGGTAGACTTGTGGACATCAGAAAAATTAGTACTGGCTGTAAAACAGCAATAAATATATACAGTAATCCGGATAAACTGTTCAATTGTGTTGAGGCTGGAGACAATGCACTGAGGGGCATATTGATGTTTAACAGAGGAAACGCATATATGCCATTACTGCCAAGCATCATAAATAATTTTAGTGTTGATGTTTTGCTGCACTATATGGGAAAAAAGATACACTGTACAAATGCATTACAAATACTGGAGGTGCTAGACTAATGGCAAAGCTACTTCATAAGAGGATAAAAGTTACAGACGGAGTATATTCATTCGATTTCTCATTTCACTCACCTGTTACAGTGATATTTGGCAACAGCGGAATAGGTAAGTCTTTGTTTTATGACATATTTTCTGCATATTGTTCCAATATTAATGCAAAAGGCGTTGTATTCATAAACAGTTTGACATCTGCTGATATGGTTGAGTCTGCTCTTAAAACAGTTAAAGACAGTCTATTCATAATAGATAATGCAGATATAGTTATGGCGAATAAGACAAGAGATTTTTATGACATGGATAAGAGTAACCAATATATAGTATTTGGCAGAGTGACTGATAGGTATACACTCGATGATAAAAGTGAGGCTACAATAGTTGAACCACAGCTTGGGAAGTTTAACTTAGTCTATCCAAGTTTAAAAGGACGTGAACTATAATGATAAACATACTTATAGAAGGAACAGGCTCTGAAAGAGTATTCTGGAATCAATTACTAAGTCTTGTTGACAGGTCTAAGTTTAGGCTTATACCATATGGTGGTATATGTAATCTAATTACTGTGTACAGTAATAATTATAATGAGCAAGATCTATTCATAATTAGTGCAGATGACCCTGTAGATAATCAAATGGTACATTCTATATTACGAACCTTTAAGGCTGATACATACAGTATAAAAAATGTATTTGTTCTCATTTCACTCACCTGTTACAGTGATATTTGGCAACAGCGGAATAGGTAACTTTTCCCCGCATACGCTGGGGTGATCCCGGCATAACACATCAGTTTGAAACGGACAGTGACTTTTCCCCGCATACGCGGGGGTGATCCCTGCACATATGCGCCGTACTACATTGAAGCACTCTTTTCCCCGCATACGCAGGGCTACACAATTTCCAAAAAAAGCGGTGCTTTCAAAGCACCGCTTTTTTCAAAATATACAGCTAAAACCTACTTTATCCCCTTTACCTCATACCCTGCGTCCGTTACAGCCTTAGAAAGCACCTCGTCAGCCACGTCCTTGTCAAGTGTGATGTAAGCGCACTTGTCCTCAAGGGAAACATCTGCTGTAACGCCGTCTATCGCATTAAGCACCTTCGTTACTGTGCCTGTGCAGTGTGAACACATCATGCCGTCAATCTTCATTACCTTTTTCATTTTTCCGTCCTCCGTTTTAGTATTTATTTCAGCCTTTGCGGCTTTGTTTTCTCTGCCACTTTTAAAAAGATTGAGCCTTAACGCATTGGTCACAACGCAAACTGAGCTTAAACTCATTGCCGCTGCACCGAACATAGGATTGAGCTTCCAGCCTAGCAAGCCGTAGAATACTCCTGCCGCCAGCGGAATACCAAGCGAGTTGTAAATAAGCGCCCAGAAAAGGTTTTCCTTGATGTTCTTCATAACGCTCCTGCTGAGCTTGACAGCCGTAACAGCATCATTCAGATCGCTTTTCATTAGCACGATATCAGCCGACTCGATAGCAATATCCTGTCCTGCACCGATAGCTATTCCAACATCTGCCGTTGTAAGGGCAGGTGCGTCATTTATTCCGTCGCCTATCATGGCTACCTTTTTGCCCTGCTCCTGCAATTCTTTGATTATCGTAGCCTTGTCCTCAGGCATAAGCTGTGATCTTACCTGTGAAATGCCAAGCTTTTTCTGTATTGCTCTAGCCGTTTTCTCGTTGTCCCCTGTGAGCATTACAGTTTCAATGCCTGCCTTTTTAAAGCCCTCTATAGCCTCTGCACTTGTCTCTTTTATCTTGTCTGCAATGAACAGAATGCCTGCAAGCTTGTTGTCGATCGCTACATAAAGTGGTATCTCACCATTGTCAGCGTGAGCATGAGCTGTCTCCTCAACCATCGATATGTCAACTCCACTGTTATCCATAAGCCGCTTGTTACCGATAAGAACGTCTCTGCCCTCAACAACAGCCGATATACCACCGCCTGCTGTTTCTGTGTAGCTTTCAGCAGGAGAGAGTTCAATGCCATTTGTTTTGCAGTGGCCTGTAACAGCCTTTGCAAGTGGGTGTGATGAACCGCTTTCTGCCGAGCCACAAAGCTTTTTAAGCTCAGAAACATCAAAATCACCAAACGCTTGCGCTGAAATAAGCTCAGGCTTGCCTTCTGTGCAAGTTCCTGTTTTGTCAAGAACAACAGTGTCAATGCTGTGAGCAGTTTCAAGGCTTTCAGCGGATTTTATTAGGATACCGAACTGTGCCGCTTTACCTGTTCCTACCATTATTGCAGTGGGCGTTGCAAGTCCCAATGAGCATGGGCAGGATATAACAAGCACTGATATTGCCATGTTAAGAGCAAATGCGAAGCTATAGCCAAGCAGCAGCCATACTACCAGTGAAATAAGAGCTATCGTTATAACTATAGGCACGAACACAGCGCTTATCTTGTCTGCAAGCCTTGCTACAGGCGCTTTTGAAGCGGAAGCGTCTTCAACGAGTGCGATTATCTGTGAAAGTGTTGAGTCTTTAGCTTGCTTCTCACATCTTACCTTAGCAAAGCCGCCAGCCGATACGCTTGCACTCATAACTCTGTCACCCACTGCCTTGTCTACAGGTATGCTCTCGCCTGTGAGTGCAGATTGGTCAACAGTGCAGTTTCCATCAATAAGAACTCCGTCACATGGCACAGACCAGCCAGCTTTGAGCAGGAATACATCTCCCACCATTACGTTTTCCGCAGGAACTTCCACCTCCTCGCTGTCACGGATAACAACTGCCGTCTTAGGCGCAAGGCTCACAAGCTTGTTCACAGCATTAGCCGTCTTGTCTTTTGAGCGAGCCTCAAGATATTTTCCCACAGTGATAAGTGTGAGTATCATGCCGCATGACTCGTAATATAGATTTATCATATACTCATGTGCCGAGCCAAGGTCGCCCCTGCCCATAAAGTAAGCCATTCTGTAAGTGCCGTAAACACTGTATATGAATGAAGCCGCCGCACCAAGAGCTATAAGGCTGTCCATATTAGGGGAGCGGTGGATAAGATTTTTGAAGCCGTTTGAAAAATAATGAAAGTTTATTGCAATGATAGACACTGTGAGCAAAAGCTGAGTGAGTGCGTATATCATCATGTTTTTGTGCCCTGCAAAAATAGGGGGGATAGGTATGTTCGCCATGTGTCCCATGCAAATATAGAACAGCGGTATCAAAAATCCCACAGACCACCATAGGCGTTTCTTCATCTTTTTACTTTCGTCCTGAGCCGCCGCAACAGGTGATGCAGTTTTGTTTTCTTTGTCATCTATCTCGCTTGCTCCATATCCTGCACTTTCAACAGCATTTATGACCGCCTGAGCGTTAGTTACGCCCTCGTCAAGATCCACCGTCATTTTGTTTGCAAGCAAGTTCACGTTTACGTCCATTACGCCATTTACCTTACTCACAGCCTTTTCCACATGAGCCTGACACGCCGCACAACTCATGCCAGTTACATTGAATTTTAACTTTTTCATAGATATTTGCCTTTCTATTTAAGCTTTTTCATAAGCTCTAATACTTCATCGACAACTTCAGTGTTGCCGCTTTGTACCTCCTCTGTCATACAGGTCTTCATATGTTCCTGCAAAATAAGATAGCCGAAGCTTTGCATTGCACTTTCAACCGCTGCAACCTGAATGAGTATATCTCCGCAGTAGCGGTTATCGTCAAGCATTTTGATAATGCCGTTTATTTGTCCCGAAACTCTGCTTAGCCTATTCTTTAGCTGTTTTATTTCCTTATCATCACGAGGAGTGTGCTTGTGCCTGCAAGTATCACAGCAGCCGCATGACAGTTCTTTATCATTTCTGTTGTCCATGTTTTTTTGCCTCCTTACTATATCAAATACCCTTATGGGGTATCTTTTGCTGCATATATATTATATACCCCTTATGGGTATTTGTCAACCGTTTTTTTATATTTTTTTGCATAAAGCAAAAAAAATATCCGCCCCCAAAAAAGGAAAGCGGATATCAATTATTCAGTTAGTAGCCGTAATACCCAGTGTCATAGCTGTAGTTGTAAGCATTTTCTTCCTGATACTGCTTGATAGCTTCGTCAATGTTTTTACAACTGCCGTAAACTATATATTGAATGAACGCAGAGTTTGCGGCAAAGTCCGGATTAAGCACGTCCATGCTATAGATGACTTCGTTTGTGAAATAGCCGTCAGCAGGTATTCTAAGCTGCTGGATATCATATTTCATATAGTCAAAAGCATTGAGGAGCAGATTTGCGATCTCACCATCAGTAAGGTCTGTGTTTATCTCAGGAAGGACTTTGTTCAGAAGCTTGTCAAGCTGAACAAGACTGAGCTTCTTGGATTCGGTTATGATCTCTGAGATAACACGTCTTTGACGTTCGGTACGCTCATAGTCGGAATTTCCTACATATCTAAGTCTTGCAAACGCAAGTGCCTGATTTCCGTTAAGATGAAGCTTTACCTTATCCTCATCACTCTTGCCCGCAAATATGTCGTCGCTTATATAGTCAGTGCCTTTCTTATTTTTAAGGTATTTGTTCTGTTCAGCCATCGGCTTCTTCATGCCCTCGGCTTCAGCCTTTGACACTTCCATGTCGATACCACCTACAGTCTCAACTATATCTATAAACGAGTAGAAATTCACTCTTGCGTATCTGTCTATCTGGATACCGAAATAATCCTCAATACACTGTTCAAGATACTCACAGCCACCGTGCCAGTAAGCGCTGTTGAGCCTGTTGCCCTCGTCAAACTGCGCCATGTAAATGTACATATCACGCATAAGGGAGGTCATTGTAATAGTCTTGTTCTTGGTGTTTATGGAAATTATCATCATAACATCGGTATTTCCACGGCTCTCCTCTTCTGTATCACGGATATCCTCGCCAATGAGCAGAATGTTCGTTACGTCCTCGCTGGATATCTTGGAGGACTGTTTTTGCAGCTGAGCCTTAAGCTCGTCCTCTTTTTCCTTTGCGTCAAATGTATCCGCCTCACTTGTAAGCTCGCTGGAATTTATAGGCGCTTTGCCTGAATTTATCTTAGTGTCTTTAGTTCTGTCAAGCATTCCTGTGTAGTGGAAAAACAAACCTACGATAATGGCAATTATAATAATGAATACTACAAATATTATTCCAAGAACAATACCCGTCTTTTTCTTCTTGCTCCAGCCTTTTTTCTTTTTTGGCGTCTTATCCTGCTTTGGATCAGACTCATGTATCGGATCAGCTTTCTGCTGTTCCTTTGAGGGGATAGGAATGACCCCCGTAGGTCCGTTTGAGTTTGAAGCATCAAGTATCTTTCTATTTTCTATTGCATTGGATATTAGCGACTGTAAATCCTTATCTCCCTGAGTGTTGGAGGTGTTCTTGTTGTCGTTGTCCATAAAATAAACCTCGTTTCCGATTAAAGTCAGCAAGCCGGAAGTCTATAGCTCGTTTAAGCATAATACAATAATAGTATATACTATTTTACCTCAAATTACAACATAAATTTCGTACGAATTTGACTTTAAAATTACATCAATTTTTATAAAATCAAATAAAACCGCTTTAATTTATAACAATTTTACAAGAGATTATTGCAGCTATTTGATAATTTATAAAAAATTCAGAGAAAAATAGAAAAAACACTTGCCTTTTGTATAAAAATTTGTTATGATATTAGTAAGAGCGAAAAGGTGAGTTGTGTCCACATGATCTCACCTGATTTTTTTGTGTTTTATTTTTGATATATGGAGGAAAAATGATATGCCTACAAAATATGTCTTTGTAACAGGCGGTGTAGTATCAGGTCTTGGAAAGGGCATAACCGCTGCGTCACTGGGAAGATTGTTAAAAGCAAGGGGCTACAGCGTTACCATTCAGAAATTTGACCCGTATATAAATGTCGATCCAGGCACAATGTCACCTTATCAGCATGGTGAGGTTTTCGTAACTGACGATGGTGCGGAAACCGACCTTGATCTTGGTCACTATGAGAGATTTATCGACGAAAATCTTTCTATCAATTCAAATGTTACCACAGGTAAGATATACTGGACAGTTCTTAATAAGGAGAGAAGAGGAGATTATCTTGGCGGCACAGTTCAGGTCGTTCCTCATATCACCAACGAGATAAAGGATCGTCTTTACAGAGTAGGCAAATCAACTGACACAGATATAGTTATCACAGAGATCGGCGGAACAGTTGGCGATATTGAGTCCACACCATTTCTCGAGGCTATCAGACAGGCTTCTATCGAGCTTGGAAGAGAAAATTCCGTATTTATACATGTGTGCCTGCTGCCTTATATCTCAGGCTCAAAGGAGCTTAAATCAAAGCCTACACAGCATTCCGTAAAGGAACTGCTTTCTATCGGTATCCAGCCTAATATCCTTGTTCTTCGTTCTGAAATGGAGATACCTGAGGATATGAAGCAGAAGATAGGTCTTTTCTGCAACGTAAGAGCAGAGGACGTTATACAGAATCTTACAGCACCATCACTTTATGAAGTGCCTCTCTGGCTTGAAAAAGAGGGCCTTGCAGATGTTGTTTGTCATCATCTTAAGCTTGAGTGCAGACAGCCAGACCTTAAAGAGTGGCAGGAAATGATAGGCAGAGTTCATAGCTGTAACAAGAAAGTAACTATCGGTCTTGTTGGCAAGTATGTTGAGCTTGAGGACGCTTATCTTTCCGTAGCAGAAGCTCTCCGTCACGGCGGTTTTGAGAACAGCGCAGAAGTTGATATCAAGTGGATACAGTCTGAAAATCTCAATGAGAACACTGTAGCTGAAATGCTCCACGGCTGCGACGGCATAATCGTACCGGGCGGCTTTGGTGACAGAGGGATCGAGGGCATGATCGAAGCTATCAAATATGCAAGAGAACATAAGATACCAATGTTCGGTATCTGCCTCGGTATGCAGATGTCTGTTGTTGAGTTCGCAAGACACGTTGCAGGACTGGAAGGGGCAAATTCTTCCGAGTTTGGTGACACTCCATATCCTGTTATAGATATCATGGATTCACAGAAGGATATCACAGAAAAGGGCGGCACGATGCGACTTGGCCTTTATCCATGCAAGCTTGCAGACAATTCAAGATGTGCTGAGATCTATTCAGCACCACAGAATCTTATCCGTGAGCGTCATCGTCACCGTTGGGAGTTCAATAATGAATACAGAAAGCTTCTTGAAGATAAGGGTCTTATGCTTGCAGGCCTTTCACCTGACGAAAAGCTTGTTGAGATAGTAGAGCTTCCAAAGAATGTACACCCATGGTTCGTTGGTGTTCAGTTCCACCCAGAGTTCAAGTCAAGACCAAACAGAGCGCACCCTCTGTTCAGAGATTTCATCAGAGCTTCTATCGAGTATTCTGAGTTTGGCGAGAAAATATAATAACATATAGTTTTTATCAAGGACAGATGATTTTTTTCATCTGTTCTTTTTTTGTGCAAAAATGCAAAACGTGCAGGGAAAATGGCGTAAATATGTATGATTTGAATAAAAGTCATTGACCTTTTATGTGATGTATGATATAATCGTATTAAGTAGAGTAAAAGCTGACAGGTGGTGAGGGTTTGTTAAAAGATCTTGAGAAACCAATAGAGTATCTAAAAGGCGTTGGGGAAAAGCGTGCCGAATGTTATGAGAAATTAGGCGTAAAGACAGTATATGACCTGCTTTGTCATTATCCAAGAAGCTATATCGACTATACCTCGCCTGTCCCCATAGCAGATGCACCAACTAACGAGCCTTGCATAGTAAAGGGCAGAGTGGTTAAAAAGCTCCCTGAAGCCCGTATCAGAAAAGGTCTGTCAGTGTACAAAGTCATTTTTACCGACGACGTCACCGACCTTGTAATAGTTATCTATAACAGCGAGTATATGTATAAACAGCTTGAAGTGGATAAAGAGTATTACCTCTGCGGCAGGATAACAGGAAACCTTGTGCGAAAAGAGATAAATTCTCCTGTGATACTTTCTGCCGATACGGAAGATAAAGTCCAGCCTGTCTATCACCTCACAGAGGGTCTTAGTCAGCAAATGCTCAGAAAAACAGTAAGGCTCGCTCTGAATGTTTTTAATAAGAATATCTATGAGCCGCTGCCAAAAAGCATAATGCAAAGGTATAATTTCTGTTCTCTTGAATATGCTTTGGAGAATATACATTTTCCAAAAGATATGCACATCTGCGAGCTTGCGAAAAATCGCCTTGTCTTTGACGAGCTTCTTGTTTTGCAGCTTGGTATGCAGCTTATGAAAAGCCGAAGCCGTGAAAAAAGCGGCTTTGTGCTGAAAACGCAGGATATGGACAGCTTTTATAACGCTCTGCCTTTTACCCTTACAAACAGCCAGCAAACCGCCATAGAGGATTGTATAAGAGATATGCAGAAAGAACAGCCTATGAACAGACTCGTTCAGGGCGACGTTGGCTCGGGCAAGACTGCAGTTGCGGCAGGAGCGGCATATTTTGTGTATAAAAATGGCTGTCAGAGCGCACTTATGGCGCCTACTGAGATACTTGCAGAGCAGCATTATGAAACCTTGAAAGGCTTCCTTGAACCGCTTGGTGTAAAGGTGGCACTGCTCACAGGCTCTATGACCGCAAAACAGAAAAAGCTTGTGAAAGAGGGACTTGAAAACGGTGAATACGCCGTTGCAGTGGGAACACACGCTCTTGTTCAGCAGACAACGAAGTTCAAAAAGCTTGCCCTTGTCATAACAGACGAGCAGCACCGCTTTGGCGTTGAACAGCGTGCGGCACTTGCTTCAAAGGGTGAAAATCCTCATAAGCTTGTTATGTCAGCCACGCCTATCCCTAGAACTCTTGCCCTTATGATATACGGCGACCTTGATATTTCTGTACTGAAAGAGCTTCCTAAGGGCAGACAGCCCGTTGAAACATATGCCGTTACAGGAAAGCTTCGCGAGCGTGCTTTTAACTATGTGAAAAAATATCTTGACGAGGGCAGACAGGGTTATATAGTCTGTCCAATGATAGAGGAAAGTGATATGGACTTGCAGGACGTTAAGACCTATGCTAAAAAGCTTTCTCAGGGCACGTTTAAAGATTACACTGTGGGACTTCTTCACGGCAGAATGAGCGGTGCTCAGAAAGAACAGGTCATGAACGACTTCAAGGAGCATAAAATAGACCTGCTCGTTTCCACAACAGTTGTGGAGGTAGGAGTTGACGTGCCTAATGCGGCAATAATGGTAATAGAAAATGCTGACAGATTTGGTCTTTCCCAGCTTCACCAGCTTCGTGGTCGTGTGGGAAGAGGTAAATATAAATCAAGTTGTATCCTCATTACAGACAACGTGAATGAGGAAAGCGTGAAAAGGCTTAAAATTTTGGGCAAGACTAACGACGGCTTTAAGATATCTGAGGAAGATCTTAAACTCAGAGGTCCCGGTGACTTTTTCGGAAGCAGACAGCATGGCCTTCCTGCATTGAAGATAGCGGATATGTCACAGGATATGGATATACTAAGAAAAGCACAGGAAGCCGCCCAGCTTATCAGAAACGCAGACCCTAAACTTGAGCGTACAGAAAATATATATCTAAGAGAGCTTGTGGATAAACTCTTTGATAAAACTATGTCAGATAATTGAAAGATGTAAAGTCTGAAAACTTTATCGTGTAAGATGAGATGTAAAGCATAAAGACTTTATAAAGCCAAAGAATAAAACGGAGGTAGTTATGGAGCCAATAAAATTTTTAAAGTACATTCTGTCGAGAATAGGGATAATGATCGTTCTTACGCTGTTTTCAGCCTTTGCAGGCATTGTGCTGATACCGGCTCTGGTTACGGTCTTTCCGTCAAGCACATCTGCTTTCAAAAGCTTTATGACAAATAGTAATGTAGACTCATTTATAGGCTTTGCGGTCATGCTTATATTTTTCATAAGACTTTTTTATGACGACGGCAAACGCCATGCCGCATATGAAAATTGGAGCTGGGTCAATATTACAATAGTGTATCTTCTTATGCTTCTAGTGTATTTTATTCCTGCAATATTCAGGGATTCATTCAGTCAGGAGGGCAAGGGAGATATCTTCTATAAGGTGCTTTATTATCCGTGTATATGGCTGAATGAAGGCGTGGGCATGAACTACCTTGTAAGCGTGATCATCGGCATAGGACTTCTTCTTGCAGCGTCCTATTGTTTCTATCTGATAGCCTATAAAGTGTATGTTCATAAGCATCCTGTCATTCTCAAAAGTATGAAATCTTTTAGTGCGGGCAAGACAGATAATAAAGTATAAATTGTATTATTTGAACATAAATAAGAGTATTTACTATCAGAAATCTGTATGAACTCGCTTTAAATATTAAATATTATTTAAAATGTTAGTTTAATTATTCTATTTGTACAAATTCGATAAATTTGTGAAGATTATTTTGTAAACAAATTAACGCTTAAAAAGCACTCAATCACTTGCGAAAAGATGAAAATAATGTTATAATTATAAAAATGCGTTTTGTGTATTTTTAAAGTTTTTTGTTATGAATGCACAAAATGTATAAATAAGTGGAGGTGTATCTACATATTATGAAGAAATTTTCCTATGTTGCTAAGGATACCTCGGGAAAAACCATAAAGGGTATCTATGAGGCTGAGGATGCACAGGAAGTACTGGACAAGATCCACGAACAAGGTCTTTTCTGTATAAGTTATACAGAAGCATTGGGCGGTGCAGGCAAACAATCTGTGCACAAGTTCAATACTAAGGAACTTGCTTTCTGCTGCCGTCAGCTTGCGGCAATGATGACATCGGGTCTTACCATTGTTAAAGCGCTCGACATTCTCTATAAGGAAGAGGAGAATAAGGGTGCAAAGGATGTTTGGAGAAGCGTTTATGACGATGTTCAGAAAGGTCAGAGCTTTACCGAGGCCCTCGATACAAGAAGAGGAAGCTTTCCGGACTTTTTCATCTCAATGGTAGACGCAGGTGAGACCTCAGGTACGCTCGATATGACAATGCAGCGTCTGAGCGATTACTATGCAAACTCAAACAAGTTGAACAATAAGGTAAAGAGTGCGATGACTTATCCTATCATACTTGGCGTTCTTTGTATCGTCATGGTAATCGGTATGTTTACGTTCATCATGCCTATATTTGCAGGTCTTATGCCAGAGGATCAGATGCCTGCACTTTCTAAGGCTCTCTTCTCATTCAGTGACTTTTTCAAGGCAAAATGGTATATCATTCTTATCGTGGTCGTTGTTTTGATATTCGGTTGGATATACGCCTTGAAAGTACCGTCAGTCAGACTTAAATTTGACTACATAAAGATAAAGATGCCTGCCGCCGGAAAGCTTATGGTAAAGATCTACGAGGGTCGTTTCGCAAGAACTCTTTCATCACTTTATTCAAGCGGTATCCCAATGGTAGAGTGTCTTGAACGTTCGTCAAGAATACTTGGAAATGCTTATGTTGATAAGATGTTCATTCAGGTAGTTGATGAAGTTAAGCAGGGCGCACCGCTTTCAGCGTCACTTGCAAAAACAGAGATATTTGAAGGAATGTTTACTTCCATCATCTATGTCGGTGAGGAATCAGGTGCTCTCGATGAGATCCTTGAGAAAACTGCTGACTACTATGAGGAAGAAGCAGACGCAGCCGTTACAAGACTTGTAGGACTTATGGAACCATTGCTCATCGTATTCATGGGTGTTGCGATCGGTCTTTGCCTTGCGGGTATCTTCCCACTGCTCTACGGTTCATTGTCAGGTCTGGAAAACTAAGGGTCTGCATTTTATGTTCGTTAATTTTAAATATCTCCTCTCCTTTAAAATGGAGAGGGAAGATATTTGTTTTGAAAAATAATTTAAGAGGTGAAGGAATAAATGCTATCATTTGATATTTCTGATAGACAAATCAACATTGTTAAAGGTGATAACTCCTCTAACAAGATAAGGATCGAGAGATCTTTGCAGGTGGACATTCCTGAGGATATGATCCTTAATGGTGAGGTCATCAACCTTTCAGGTCTGTCTGAGTTACTGCTCACTCAGATCAAGGCTGAGGATATGATGGATAAGGACGCTATCGTTACTTTTTCATCGAGCAACATCGTATTCAAGGAGCTTGTAGTTCCAAAGGCAAAGGGTAATGAGTTCCTGCTTATGGTACAGAACCATATGAGCCAGGAAATGGGTATCACAGATGAGTATTCTATCTCATATACAGTAGTAGGTGAAGCAGGTGAGGATAATCCTGGTGCAGTGAAGGTACTTGCAACAGCTTGCCCTAGTACGATAGTTGAAAGCTACAGAAAGCTTTATAACATTATGGGCATGAACCTCAGATCTGTTAACATCGGATGTAACTCTATCGCAAGAATCGTTCTTGCTGACAAGTCCAACATGGAGAAAATGCCACTGTTGGTTTGCCAGATCGATAAGAACTTCCTTGGTCTTACACTTTTTGAGAATGGACAGATGGCATTCGCCAGATACGTTCCTATCTCAGAAGAAGATTATGATTCTGACGATTATATCACTGAAGCTCTTAACGAGAACATCTTCAGAATGGAGCAGTTCAATAAGGCAAGAGGCGGTTCAGGACTTGAAAATGTTATTCTCTATGGCTTTATCGAGGACTACATCAAACTCGTTGACGCTCTTGACGGTCTTGATATAAAGGCTTCCGTTCTCGGTGTGCCTGCTCAGATCACAGGTTTCGAGAACTTCGAGTTTACAGTATTCGCTAATGCTATCGGTGCTCTCTATAAGAGAAACAAGGCAACAGAGAAGATCAACCTCCTCGAAGTCGATCAGTCCACAGGTAAGGGCGGCAACAGCGGAATGGGTTCGCTGCTCATGACAGGCGGTATCTTCGCTGCGGCAGCCGCAGTGCTTATCGCAGGTGCAACACTTGTTATTAATCTCAGGAAGAGTTCTATCGAGAAAGATATAGACAAGACTAATGATAAGATAGCTGTTTGCAATGAGAAGATCGCCCAGAACCAGATACTTCACAATAAGATGAAGATCATGCAGGATTATTCAAACTATGTTACATCAGCAAATGCAGCTCTTGAAACACTTCCGGTCGTGTCAAGTGAGATGTTTGACGACATCAAGGAAGCCCTTGGTTCTTTCAAGTATGAAGGCTTTACATATAACCTTGAAGCTGGTACAGTAACACTTACTAAGGTTGAGCTTGATGATCAGTCAGATGTAAAAACAGCAATCGATGCCCTTGTAGGTACAGGACTCTTCCAGGAAGATGTAGGATACAACGGATATTCGATCGGTGAAGAAGGCAGCTCAGGCGTAACGCTTGATTCGCTGACACTTTATCTTAAAGAAGAGGGCGAGGGTGAATAATTATGAAGTTGAATTATCGTGATAAAATGATTTTGATAGTAGTATTCGTACTGCTTATAATTGTTGCAGGTTTTATGCTTTTTATTAAGCCTGCCATTGATGAGTGTAGTCAGGCAAGCAGTGATCTGGAATCAGCAAAGGTACAGCTCAGCGAGCTTGAAGATCAGGTAGACAAGGATAAGAACCTTGCCGCTGAGATTCAGACACTTTATACAAGCACCTCACAGGTCGCAGCTAACTTCTATGATTATCAGGTAGCATACAAGGCTACTGATAAGGTTCGTGAGCTTTTTAATGTTGATGATGTAAAGATCAAAAACTCCAATATGACTATTTCATCATACGGCAGCACAGTTCTTTCGCCTTTTACTTATGAGTCAACAGCAACAGCTACTGATTTTGACACTAAGGTAGATGAATACAATAATGCAAGCACAACTGATTCATCAGCTGCAGACGCAAACACAGACGTAAATGCAGCTGATACCAATGAAACAGCTGCACAGACAATAGGTTACTATAGCCTTAACATTCAGTTCAAAAGCTCGCTTTCAGGTTTCAAGAATTTTGCTGACAACCTGACGACAAACAACGAAAAGAGCATGGTGATCGAGAATGTTAACATTGAAAATGTCAACGAGAGCGAGATCTCCGGTACAATGACACTCAATATGTACGTTTTGAAGAAGCTTGCTGATCCTTCTGCCAGCTAAGAGAAAACTATTTGGTAGGATAAGGAATATTTCTTATCCTACCAATTAGTGCTATATAATGATTAAAAATTTTATATAAGTAATCAACCTGTGTAAAATGAAAAAAGTATAGCATAAGTGATAATAAAACTAAGAAAGGTGGTTAATATGAAGAATACTCCGAAGAGGAAACAAAGAAACAAACCCGGAGTCGTGCTTTTCACAGCGGTTGCTGTCATGCTCATGCTGTCAATACTTTTGACTGCAACTGTTTCTTTTGTTTCGGTAAATAGGACAAAAACAAATGATAACTATAAGAGCAAACAGGCTTATCTGACAGCTTCATCTACTCTTGAAAGCTTTATTAATCAGATACAGACTGATACTGCTCCAACCAATGACCCTACTGCAAAGGCTCAGCAGAAAAAGGCCATAGATAACCTTAAAAAGCTAGCAAGTGCTAATAGCGGAAAGGGTACAACTACTAATGTCAGCTATAATGGATCAAATGGTAAAAGCGATAATATCGGTACCACAAAGATAACTGTAGCACAGGAGGGTACAAGTGTTGCAAATATCGTTGTTACCTGTGAAACTACTTATCTGGGAAAAACTGAAAAGGTAGCAGCTCATATTTCCACGCAGTCAGTTACAAAGCCTGCCGAGTATACAAATACTATTGAGCTTGTTGGTAACGGCGGCGCAGGTTACGATAACCTTAACGTTATCGGTGATATGGCTGGTATCAATAATACCACTGGTAAGGTCTATAGATTTACAAACAATACTAGTATCTATGGTTCTTATCTTATGTATGGTTCTTTGGAGGTTTCAACTCAGCCTCTTATCATGCTCAAGCCTAGTCTTGTAGATGAAAAGCAGGGTTCAACTGTTACAATTTCTGAAAACCTTGATGTTTCAAATGAATTCCACATCAACTCCACAATGGCAAGAGCAGACGGATATAACTATGTTAATATCGGTCAGAAGCTCTCCACTTCAAACCATATGGACGTTGGTTCTTCAGGTTTTGATGTCGATTTGTTCTGTTGTGAAGCTAACATTGGCGGAAATGACTATACACAGTATGGTAACTTCTACGTTTATAAGGGCGCAGGTGCTTATAATGGCGATGCAACATTTGGTGCAGCTGGTCAGACGATCAATGGCTCTCTCTATGTCGAGGGTGATCTTAATGTCACAAAGTCACTTAAGGTAACAGGCTCTGTTTATGTTACCGGCACTATCACGGGTAAAGATAAGATTGTCTGCCAGGCTTCAAATATTCATGAAGGAGCTGTTCTTAGCAAAGCAGGTCGTGACGCAAAGCCACAGATACCTGTATCTGCTGATGCCTATGTATATTATCCGGAAGATTTCTTCATGAGCAATGATACTAATGTGACAACGATCTCTGAACAATATCAGGCTTTCTATAATGGCAAAAACACTAAAACTTTCAATACCTTTGCAAGCGATCCAAGCTATTGGAATAATGTTGACTACACGCTTACTGAGCTAATAGACCTTACAGGAACAGGAGCTAAGACTTCAGTTACAAGCCGCTACAAATTGAGAATAACATCAAGCTGTACATGGGCATCTGATCTTTCGTTCAATGATTTTGGCAATGGTTCAAGGATCCTTGTTGATGTTTCTGATACTTCAGGCGATATTGTTATAAGACTTCAAAATGGTCTTAGTCTTGATTCAAGCTGGTCTCCAACTATAGTTGTCAGAAATCGTTCAACTATAATTGATGCGACTACAGGTGACAGAAAATACAACTGCTATTTTGTTTCAGACTCAGGCAGTGCTATTTCACTTAATGGTATCGACTCAGTAACAGGCAAGTCCAAGCATTCGGGTTCAAGCGCATGTAACTATAACTTTAGTGGCTTGAAAATATTTGATTATGACACTTATGTTCGTATGTATAACTCTGATACACTAAAAAATACTAAGGGTAATCCTGGTGCTCCACAGAGCAGCTTCATCCTTAATCCAACATCAGTGGACGTTGCAGGCTCTTACAGACCATCAAACAGCAGTATCATTTTCTTATTTGCTGAGAACACAACGCTTAGCGCCACAAACAACAGTTTCTTCCAGGGTTCATTCTACTCACCAGAAGCAATGGTTAATATAGCAACAAGTGGTCTTAGTGGACTTAATGTTACAGACTCAGCAGGCGGAAAAATGACCGTTCAGTGCTGTGCAGTCGGTGTAGTTATCGCAAACAGCTTTGGTAACGCCAATACAGCGTTCTATGTATACACTAAGCCTTCAACTACTTCTGTAATGCAGAATGCGAAGGGCGGTAAGGACGATTCAGCATTCGGATATACTCTTGACAGATATGATCACTATTAATTGAAAGGAGTATACTCATGAAAAAGAACAGCAAAAATAAAAAGGGTATGACTCTTGTAGAGGTCATCATAGCAATGGCACTTTTGTCAGGTATGTCAGCTATGCTTGTTACAGTTGCTGTAGCGGCAAAAAGACAGAATCTTGAAAACTACTACCGCAACAATGAAATGTATACTCAGGCAGTAAATGCCGAGCAGTATAATGATAACAAGACCGTCAATATGAATGAGTTGAAGGTAAACAAGTTCTCTTCAAGCGGCAAAACTACAAATGAGTTTGCCCTTGAGGCAGACTTTGGAAGCGGCATAAAGTTCAATACTACAGCCTATGGCTTTAAAGCAAAGCTTAATAATATTGATGAAGACGCAGGCTATCAGCTCAAATTTCTTCAGGGTAAGGACATAAACATTACGCCTAATCCTGAAAAGAGCGTTTACTGGGTAAAGTTTTATAACAATTCAGGGGCAGATATGAATTTCTATGCTCTTACGCCTGAGCTTACAGGCGGAAAGTTCTTTGATGTAAATAATAACTCATCAGGAAATTCACTTCTTATCCCTATCGGTGACGGTGGAAATCAGCAGTTTGGCGTTGTGCTTTCAGGCGTAACAGGAAGCGATTATTTCGGCTTCTCACAGTCATCTGATCTTTACAGTAGCACTCCAACAGCCGATGCAGCTGCATTTAAGATCACAGATGCGACCTTTGACCATTATCTTGAAAAAGATGCGTCAGGTAAAGCTACAGGTTATGTAGTTATCCATTATATGGGTGGTTCTGATTACAAAAACCAGGCTGAATATGACGATGCACAATCAACACCATAAGGAGGGAGGATCTTGAAAATGAATAAAAACCGCAAGGGTTTTACCCTTGTTGAGCTTATCGTTGTGGTAACGATTTTCGGCGTGATCCTCGGAGCTATCCTTAATATGATTAAACCTGCAAATAACGTTTATCATGACGCTGATGCAACAATGGAAAGCAATGTCATAGGTTCAGGTCTTATAGACTATCTTGATGATGAGCTTAGATATTCGACCAATGTTCTTGTGCTTAAAGATTATATTGGTGTGCCTGATGTTTCAACCTCTGGTACTATCGGTGCAAGCGGTGTGACCTATTCAAATTGTATCGTTATTGATAATAATAATCTTCGTGGCTATAGTCTGAAAAACTATTCAGGCAATGACACGGATACAGCCGCAAAGAGAATGGGTGCAAAAGGCTGTATCCTCAATGTAGGTAAGGTAAATACAGAGGGCTTAAACTTTAATAATTCTGCTGTTGCAAGAGGCGTTGATTTTTACGACAATTATAAGTTTGATATCGGTGCAAGTATCAGCAAAATTGAGGAAATGTATACTCTCGACGTTTCTCTTACAGCCTATCAGCCAACATATGAGAACGGAAGCTATACTTTTACGAAAACAAAGTATAAAAAGGACGCAGCAGTAAATCTCACAAATATTAACATAGATGAAGGCGATTCATACAATGTTAATGACTATAAAGATTTCTCTGTAGCTCCTGATTATGTCACATATCCTCAGGCAACTACTGCTCCTGCAGGTTGCACAGCTCAGCAGGAAAAGTATTACAGCCTTGACGCTTCAAACACATATACTTATATTTTCTACGATAAGACAACAGTTTCAAGTTCAAAAACATACAGTGTAAAGTTTATCTACTCTGCAAGCGACCCTGAACCAACGCTTCGTGGTAAACAGATAGATACTAAGTCTGTCAAGGCGGGTACAGTTTATAAAGCTCCACCTTCTATGTCATCAAGAACAGGTTATGGCACGCCTTATTGGGTAGACAGCAAGAATAACGTTGCTGATTTTACAACAGGCGTAACAATAAATAAGGATATGGTATTCTCCTGTGTTTATCCGCCTGTTGCACCGAAAGCCCAATTTAATGTAACGTTTGAGAATATCAACGGTTCTACATTTACAACAACAAAAGTCTATGATGGCGACTTTGCAAATGACCCGGGAATTCCAACTGACATGGATACTATAAAACAGGATTTTGTTAAGTGGGTATACAAATCAGATAACTCAAAGGGTCTTACTGATGTTTCTATTACAGATAGCTCAGTTGTTTTCGTTCCAGTTGTACAGAACAAGCATAAGGTTGAGTTTAAATTAAATGGTTCTTTAATAAATGCCTCAACTATTTATGTTTCTGATGGACAGTATGCAACTTATCCAGGTGCTATCCCTGTTCCGTCAGATACAACAAAAATATTTGATAAGTGGGTTGTAGAGGGTAAGAGTGATGATATCAGTTCTACCCCTATAACATCTGACACTGTTTTTGTAGCACAATTCAAGGATAAACCAACATTGCCTAGTGGTTCATCGAGAATAAAGGTTCATATTCTCACCAAGCCTTCAAATGGTAATCATATTGTATGCAGTGGTAATCCTGTTGATTTCGAGGTGACAGGTCAGGTTATTCGTACTTCAACATATTGGGGTAGTTTTATGAATGATCAGTTAAATGTTGGTACGGATTTGGAAATACTTTTCTACAGTGATACTATTAATCTTCAGATAGGTTGGACTAGTGCTACTGTAAATTTAACCAATAATGGTGGAGAATATGAATACTGGTTTAAAGATGATAAACTTTATACTAGTGATCCATCATAAATTTTAGTTTTCAGCGGCTGTATATTATTGTACAGCCCTGCTGAAAAAATCCCCTTAACAGAAAACTTCTATTAAGAGGATTTTTTGAGCAAAAAAATTCCGCAGTATCAAACTGCGGAATTTGTGCAATTATCTTATTATGAGCATTGCTTCGTTCATCATCTCGTTAAGACCAGTAAAGTCCATGTACCATGAACCGATCTGCTCTGAGTACAAGGCTGCAACAGCAATTCCTATGGAGAGATATGGTCCAAATGCAAATACTGAATCACCGCTGCGGTGCTTCTGGATAAGTCCACCAATCGAGCCTGTTATCAGTCCGATAAGAAGCGCTACCAAAGCACCCTGCATTCCGAGAAACAGCCCTGCGGCTGCCATGAGATATACATCTCCCATGCCCATTGCTTTCTCATGTGTGATAAGACAAATAATAAGCAAAGGCACGCTCACAATGAAAAATCCAATCAAGTGTGATTTAAGCGTAAGTCCCGTCTGATCTTTGCAGAAGATGTATTCTGCAATACCAAGCAAACCTATGAATATCACCACATATGTGTTGATAAGCTGAGTGTCCCAGTCCATGAAGAATACAACGATAAGAGCAGAGAATAACAGACAGACAAGTGCCGCACGCAGAGGATTGAAAATTCCATTAAAATGGTAGAATACCCATAAGTAGAGCAGTGCGTTCAGCGTTTCAACTATAGTGTATCTTGCCGATATCTTTGCACCGCAGCTTCGACACTTTCCACGAAGTATGCACCAGCTTACTATCGGTATCAGGTCACGCCGTTTGATCGGCTCACCGCAGGTCATACAGTGAGAATTTCGCTTGATAAGACTTTCATTTTTCGGCAATCGGTATATGCAGACGTTAAGAAAACTGCCTATGCACGCTCCGAAGATGAACACAAATACATAAATGATTATGTATGATAAGGTTAAATTATCCACAGTGATCCTCCTTTGGATTCATTAGTTAATATATTAATTTTATCATACTTTCATGAAGATTACAATAGATAATATGATTTTTTTGCGGTTTTTGCACCGCAGCAGACGTTTCCGCAGCGTCGGATCCCTAAATCAATGCGGAGGATTGGAGTAATATATATGAGAAACGGCCCTATCGGTCAGTATCTGGTACAGAAAGGTCTTATAACTGAAGAACAGCTTCAGGAAGTCCTTGCCAAACAGAAGGAGCAAAAGGGAAGACTTTTTGGTGATGTTATTATTGACATGAAGCTCGTTACCGATGTTCAGTTCTGTCAGGTCCTTGCCGAGCGACTTAATGTGTCTTATATCGACCTTGATAATACTGAGCTTATGCCTGATATAGTCAAGAAGATACCGGAGGCAACTGCAAGAAAGTATAACGTCATCGCCGTCAGCAAAATAGGCAAGCGTATGACCGTTGCAACTAATGACCCTATCAACTTCTATATTTTCGAGGATCTCCGTGTTATCACAGGCTGCAGCATAACACCTGTCCTTGCCACAAAGTCATCTATCAACCGTGCTATCGGTAAGATGTACTCAGAAGGTCAGGTTAACTCCGTTGTTGACGAAGCTACAAAGCAAAAAGAGGAAGAGCTTAACCTTGAAGAACTCAAGGATATCTCCGAGGAGAGAATTGAGAACGCTCCTATCGTTAAACTTGCTACCGCTATCGTCGAGAATGCCCAGCGTCAGGACGCAACGGATATACATATCGAGCCATTCAAGGATAAAACCGTTATCCGTATCCGTGTAAACGGCGACCTTATTGAGCTTATGACTCTTTCAGCCGCACTTCATACTTCGCTTGTTACCCGTTTCAAGATCTTGAGCGGCATGAATATCGCAGAAAAGCGTATCCCGCAGGACGGCCGTATGTCACAGGTCGTTGACGGCACAACTCTCGACCTCCGTGTATCTAACCTTCCAATGGTGTACGGTGAGAAAGTCGTTCTCCGTATCCTTGCAACAGGTGATATGTCACTGAGAAAAATTACCGACCTGGGTATGACAGATTATAACTATAAGAGATTTGAGGCGTGCCTGAAAGTGCCGCAGGGAGTTGTCCTTGTAACAGGCCCTACAGGTTCAGGTAAATCTACCACACTTTACGCCGCACTTGGCGAAATATCTAAACCAAGCAACAACGTTATCACTGTCGAAGACCCAGTCGAGAAGAAGATAGAGGGCGTAAACCAGTGCCAGATCAACGAAAAGGCAGGCATGACATTCGGTGCAGCCCTTCGTTCTATCCTCCGTCAGGACCCTGACATCATAATGGTCGGAGAAATGCGTGATACCGAAACTGCTGAGATTGCTATCCGTGCCGCTATTACAGGACACCTTGTTCTGTCAACACTTCATACCAATGACGCCGCTTCTACTGTAACAAGACTTGTGGATATGGGCGTTGAGGCATACATGGTCGCAACCTCACTTATCGGTATCGTTGCTCAGCGTCTTACAAAGGTGCTTTGCCCTGAGTGCAAAAAGCCTAGAATGTCAACTGAGGAAGAAAACGAGCTTATGGGTCTTGACCATTCAGTACAGGTGTACGACCCATGTGGCTGTCCAAAGTGCAATAACACAGGATATAAGGGAAGAACCGCTATCCATGAGATCCTTCTCGCAACACCGTCTATGCAGGCTCTTATCACAAGGGGAGCAAAAGCTGACGAAATTCAGGAGCTTGCAAAGAAAGAGGGCTGTCACCTGCTTCGTGACAACGTTTCAGAGCTTGTTCAGCAAGGCAAGACCTCAATGGACGAACTTATCCGTGTAACATATGCTGTATAAAAAAGAAATATATGGAGGTAAATTCTAATGGCAATCGACATTAACAAAATTCTTGATGAAGCAAGAGCCCTTGGCTGTTCCGACCTGCACTTCACCGTAGGTATTCCGCCGATAGTTAGACAGGGCGGTAACCTGAGAAAGCTTTCCTCATATCCTGATATGACCGAGATCGAAATTCTCAAAATATGCGAGGATATGTGTACAGATAAGCAGCGTCAGTCTATCAAAGACCATATTGATACCGACTTTACATATGTATCTTCAAGAGGTTTCCGTCACCGTGTAAACGTGTATCGTCAGAGAGGAAACACGGCCATCGCTCTTCGTCTTTTGAGAAACGATATCCCGACCCTCACCGACCTTGACCTGCCACCTATCCTTGCAGAGTTCTCAATGAGACCTCGTGGACTTGTGCTTGTAACAGGCCCTACAGGTTCCGGTAAGTCAACAACTCTTGCCGCAATGATCGACCATGTAAATATCCATAAATCAGCTCATATCATCACTATTGAGGACCCTATCGAGTATATGCACGCTCATAAGAGATGTATGGTAAACCAGAGAGAGATCGGACCTGACGTACCGAGCTTCTCACTTGCTCTCCGTGCTGCTCTCCGTGAGGACCCGGACATTATCCTCGTAGGAGAAATGCGTGACTTCGAGACTATCGAAGCTGCTGTTACCGCCGCTGAAACAGGACATCTTGTTATGAGTACACTTCATACAACGTCCGCACCGTCAACTATCGACCGTATCATCGACGTTTTCCCTGCTCACCAGCAGCATCAGATCAGAACTCAGCTTGCTTCCGTTCTCGTTGGTATCTGTACTCAGACACTTTGCCGTACATTCGACGGCACAAGCCGTGTAGCTTGCTGTGAGATTCTTAATGCAACAGACTCTATCAAAGCTATGATCCGTGACGATAAGGTGCATCTTATCGGTTCAGCTATGCAGACAGGTAAAGCAACAGGAATGCAGACCATGGATCAGGAGCTTGCAAAGCTCGTTCGTTCGAGAACGATCTCCATGGACGTTGCGCTTGAAAAGTGCGTAAACCCACAGGATCTCAAGAGATTTATCGCAGGCGGAGCTTAAACTACAATATTAATAATAAAGAGCGTTTTTACTTTCTCGGTAAAAACGCTCTTTTTGTATGTTTTTTCAGCCCTTGACCTCACTGTCCTTGTGCCATACGTTGTTGTAAAGAAAAACAAGCACAGCCATTGCAATGATAATGAAATATCCAAGAAAGCTCCAGCCATCAGGAATATCTCCAAAAAGGAAATATCCCAAAATCGTGGTAAAAATCAACTGCGAGTAATCATAAACCGATATCTCCCTTGCAGGAGCGTGAGTGTAAGCCGCAGTTATAGCGAACTGTCCGCCTGCCGCACCTGCGCCAGCTCCCAATAAACAAAGTATTTGGAAAATCGTCATAGGGTGGAAATCTAATATTAGAAATGGCAGGGTGAACAAGCAGGAAAATCCCGAGAAGTATGCAACTATCACCGCACCATTTACTCCATGCTGTCCTAAGTATCTTACGCAAGCGTAAGCAAGTCCCGCTCCCATTCCTCCTAGAAAACCGATAAGGGCAGGGAAGAAGTCCACATTCTGAAAACTCGGCTTGATGATAAACAAGCTTCCTATAAATGCACAAATTACAGTGAAGCCCTGAAAGAAAGTCAGCCGCTCTTTAAGGAAAATAAAAGAGAAAATGATAACGAAAAATGGTGACATTTTGTTTAGCATGGAAGCGTCAGACAGCACAAGATGATCTATGGCATAGAAGTTTCCAAGCATTCCTAGCGTGCCAGCAAGCGCCCTCACAAAAATGACCGCATTGTTCTTTTTGCCCTCAATGTGAAAGCGTATGTGATTTTTCTTTAGCACTCCGATAGCGAAAAACAACGCCACAAAGTTTCTGAAAAAGGTCTTTTGCACCGTCGGTAAGTTTCCTGAAAGCCGCACAAATGCGAACATGAATGCAAACGAAAAAGCCGACAGAATAATGTAAATAATAGCCTTGTATTTACTTTTCATCTCTGTCACCTCCGTTCATGTAAATGTGTTCACGCCTCAGCTCTTTTATAAGCTCGCCCACCTTCCATTTTTGATTATGCATTGTGACCATTGCTTTTAACTTCACCGTAGCTTCTTTTTCCCTAAGCTTTTTCAGTATAGGGTCAAGGCTCCTGCCGTCAATGCCCGAAAAAATAAGGCACTCGTCCGTGATGTCCTCGCCCTCTTTTTCAGACCTGACAAAGCCCTTGAAACCGCAAAGATATCCCACCTGCTGTCCCATTATCTCATTGTCAAAGAAAACAGCCTCCGCATTTTCGCTTTTAGCAATATCTTCAATGATATCACGCTTTTGCGAACTGATATTTATGCCGATTATCTTTTTCGGTATAGCATTTCGTATTCTTGACTTCATAAAATTACTCCTCAAATCGTACTATCTATATTATACCCCGATCTCATATTTTCTTCAAGAGCAAATATACAGAATTTTTACCCTCATTTGCCCCGATTTTATGTGTGAACGCAAAAAATCGCCCCGATCTCTCGGAGCGATAGTTTTATTTAGCAATCAGAGTTCAATAATTACCTTGCCGCTGAAGTTAGGAGCAATTTCAACTGTCTTGTCTGTGTTAGCTACAGCGATCTTGAAGCTTGCTTTTGTGTCAGTGTATTCGCACTCGATCTTGTTGCCGTGTCTTGTAGCAGTCAGCTCGAATACCTTGTTTGCCTCGGTGTCATAAATAGGGCAAACTGCACTATTGCCGTCTTCAAGTTCGTAGATAGTGAATGTTGTGCCCTCAAGATAATCATACTCTATCTGTCTTTCAAAGTTGCCATATGCAATAATGCTGTTTGGCTTAGCAAGAGCAGGTATCTCAAAGTATGAGCACTTGTGCTTGTACCATTTGCCGCCCTCAAGTACCTTGCCGGTGATAATATCTGTCCACTTGCCCTCCGGAACATAGTATTCAGCGATACCCTCGTCATTAAGGATAGGAGCAACAAGAATGTTGTCGCCGAACATATACTGTCTGTCAAGTGTCAGGCAAGTTGGGTCGTCAGCAAAGTCGATGACCATTGCTCTCATTACAGGTACACCGACCTCGTGTGTCTTGATAGCCTGAGCCCACAGATAAGGCATGAGCTTGCCCTTGAGCTTTGTGAAGAAGCGCAGAACGTCGCAGGATTCCTCATCGAAGAGCCATGGCACTCTGTATGACTGGTTACCATGTAGTCTTGAATGTGATGAGAACATACCGAATGCAGCCCATCTCTTGTAAATGTCAGGTGTAGCAGTAGCCTCAAAGCCTGCCATGTCATGTGAAGTGTAGCCGAAGCCTGAGATACAAAGTGACAGACAGCCTCTTACAACCTCAGCCATTGAGTTGTAGTTGCCTGAGCAATCTCCGCCCCAGTGAACAGGGAACTTCTGACCGCCTGCTGTAGCAGAACGAGCAAACAAGCAAGCCTTGTTCTCTCCAAAATATTCTTTCAGTACATTGAATACGCACTCATTATAAAGATATGTGTAGAAGTTGTGCATCTTGATAGGGTCAGAGCCGTCATAGTAAACAACATCTCTTGTAGGTATTCTCTCACCAAAGTCTGTCTTGAATGTGTCAACACCCATTTCGCAGAGCTTCCTCAGATATCCTGCATACCACTTGCAAGCCTCAGGATTAGTGAAGTCAACAATAGCCATACCAGGCTGCCACTCATCGCACTGGAATACAGAGCCGTCAGTTTTCTTGATGAAGTAGCCATTCTTCATACCCTCGTCAAAGAGCTTTGAACGCTGACCAACATATGGGTTGATCCATACGCAAGTTTTCAGACCCTTGTTTTCGTGCAATCTCTTGAGCATTGCAGGTGGGTCAGGAAACTGTGACTTGTCCCACTCAAAGTTACACCACTCAAAGCCCTTCATCCAGAAGCAGTCAAAGTGGAATACCTGAAGAGGAATATCTCTCTCAGCCATGCCATCGATAAATGATGTGATAGTCTCCTCATCATATGTTGTTGTAAATGAAGTTGTGAGCCACAGACCAAATGAGAATGCAGGTGGCAGTGAAGGCTTGCCTGTAAGGTCAGTGTAGCCCTTGAGTACGTCAGTGAGGTTAGCACCGCCGAATACATAGTATTCAAGGCTCTCACCTGGAACTGTCATGGATACCTTAGAAACAGTGTCAGAGCAAACCTCATATGAAACCTTGTCAGTGCTGTTTACAAATACACCGTAGCCCTTTGAAGAAAGATAGAATGGGATAGACTTGTAAGACTGATCTGAGCAAGTACCGCCGTCAGCGTTCCATATCTCAACGTTCTGACCGTTTTTAGTGAATGTTGTAAATTTCTCGCCGAAGCCGTAGAAATATTCGCCAACAGAAGTGTCAAACTGCTCTCTGATGTATGTTCTTGTAGGATCGGCAGGGTAGCTCCAGAATGTGTCGTCAAGCTGTGTCTGAAGTCTTGCCTGCTGCTTGTAAGCATTCTCGAAAATAACGCCTGTCGATCTCCAGCCACCACTTGTGAGTTTCTTATCCTTATAATAGTATGTGAAGCTCCAGTTTTCCTTAGAAACAACGAGCTTTGTGTCGCCTGTAACAAGTACGGCTTCCTTGTCTGTAACAGTTACCTGTGGCTTGAAGCCCTTGTCCTCGAGAACAAAGTGCGGACCATTGTCAACATGACCCTTGTGGTGTGTAATGCTTACCTTTACGCAGTTCTCCTGAGTTGAAGTGTAAGCGATCTCAAGGTTTGCACTTCCGAGCATCATAGCTCTGTTGTATACAACGAAAGGTGTTGCCACAACGAGGAATCCGTTTTCGATCTCTTCGATCTCGAAAGCCTGATTTGCATAGTTTACTTCGTAGCCTCTCTGGTTGAGCCAGAAACCGTCAGCAAATTTCATGTAATAAACCCTCCTGTAAATTTAAAATAGTTTTCAGAATATAAAAAAATGAAAATTTAATCGGGAAGTCCGTTTCTCCCCCTTTATGTATATTTTATAGCATATTTGCCTAAATTGCAATAGTAAAAAAGTGATATGTGCAAGTATTTTAATGGATTGAGCATATTTCAATGTAAACATTTCATGAATTGATATTTGCATTATATAAATTTATTAAGATATATGTAAACCTTTACACAATACCCAAAAAAAGCGGACGGCATAAAAGTCGTCCGCAGAAATATCATATTCTTTATCAACTTTGCAAACGGGACGTCGAGGACGCCGTCCCCTACATATTGCCCCGACTACTCAATACTAAGAAATTCATCAGGTATGTAAGACAAGCATTGCTTCACACTCTCACGAGTGAAGCCCTCTACATAATTCTTGGCAAACAGCTCGTCAGTGTATTCAGCATAAGGATAAACAGTGCAGTTGTACCAATCGCCATAGTATGAATCACCCTCAAAGTGCGATATTATCGGTATCGCCTTAACGTTCTCGAATGTCACCTCATTGGTGTCAGGGTCCTTCACAATATTGAGCTTGCCAATAAGTCCCACAAGCGATTTTGTGTCATACATGGTGGAAATAAAGTTGCCCAAACCGTAGTAAACGAACGCCTGTCCGCCCTCAGGCTTGTCAAGATATCCGCAAGTGCTGATAGTGTGTGCCTGCGTGCCTATTATCAGGTCAGCACCCCACTCCACAAGCTTAGGCGTTATCTCCGTCTGCTGTTCGTTAAGCTCGTTCTGTATCTCTGTGCCGTAATGACATGAAACCACAACAACGTCCGCCATTTTGTCAGCCTCTTCTATCTGAGCCTTTATCTTGTCCTCTTCATCAAGATATATAACCTGTGCGCCGTCACCGCTGAGATAATTGCCGTTGGTGTGTTCCATGTATCCCAGAAAAGCAAATTTTATGCCGTTGACTTCCATGGTCTTGATAGTGTCAGCGTCCTCCTGCGAACGATAAGCACCGTAATGCACAATGCCCTTTGTGTCCCAGTAATCAAGAGAGCTTATAAGCCCCTCTTCACCCTGATCGAGAACATGATTGTTTGACATAGAAACCACATTGAAGCCCATGTCAACTATTTTGTCGCCCACAGCAGTTGGCGATGCGAACATAGGATAGCTTTGTGGTTCAACGCTGTCTGTAACAAGCGTTTCCTGATTGATTATAGCCACATCAGTGCCTTCTATGTACTTTGTAACGTGTTCATAAGCCTGCGTGAAATCATATTTTTCACCACCGCCAAGCTTTAGCGCCTCATTATAAATGTTGTCGTGTATAAGGTTGTCGCCCACGCAAACCAGCGAACAGGTGTAGCTTGGTTGTTCCTTTTCTTCTTCATTCACCTCGGCCTCTTTTTTACTGGAGCTGTCCTCAGTTTTTTTGACTTCCGCTTTGCTCTCGGTTTCGGTCACTGTCAAAGCGTTTCCGTCAAGCTTGCTCGTGTCAAGCTTACCGCATGATACAGCACTCAGCGACAACATCGCCGAAAGAGCCACTACTGTGATCTTATTGTATAAAAGTCTATACTTCATATAAATTCCTCTCATAACATTTTAAAAAAATACAAATTTACTTACAGTTTAATTTTAACACATTTTTAAATAATAATCAAGTCAAATTTTCAAAATGTCGAATGCTTTATGTTGACCTATATATTATAATGTATTATAATAAAAATATAACAATTTGTACAAATATTTGTTTATGTGTACAAAAAATTTCCCCGCAAGTATTAAATTGTATGCTATAATAAAAATATAGATAGATTTGTCTATCCAAAAAAAGGAGAAATGACCATGGAATATTACGCACACACCCGTGAGGACGGTGAAAGGCAAACTGTAAAAGCCCACCTTATAGGCGTAAGCAAATTGGCTGAGGACTTTTCAGCAGATCTTTTGAAACCCCTTGCGAAAAAAGCGAGCCTGTATCACGATATAGGTAAGTATGCTCTTAACTTTCAGAGACGGCTTGATGATGACAAAGTAAAATTCAGCCACGCCGCCTGCGGAGCGATAGAGTATAAAACACTTGCAGATAAAAACGATTGTTTCGCACCCCTTATGGAGTATTGCATCGCAGGACACCACACAGGACTTATGGACGGCGGCACAGGCGCAGACAACTCTGACAGCCCGACCCTAAACGGTACACTAAAAAGAGCAGACGAATATACAGGCGATAGTGACTATAGCGCATACGCCACTGAAATAGAATTTGCCACCCTAACTCAGGAAGAAATAACACCGCCATTAAATGAACTGCTTTCTACAAAAGACCCCACCGAGCGTATCGAGCGTTACGCCTTTTTCGCCAAGTACGTGTTCTCTTGCCTGACAGACGCAGATTTTCTCGATACCGAAATATTTTGCAATAAAAATGTTGAACGTGGCATGAGCGGTGATTTTGAAAAGGCACTTGATAAACTGAACAGAGAATTAAGTGATATGCCGTCAGATAACCCGTTAAGGCAAGCAAGAAGCCGTATCCAGCAACAAGCTTTTGATAATTCGGTCAATAAAAGTCATATTTCAATTCTTGATATGCCAACAGGTAGCGGAAAAACCTTATGTAGTTTGAAACTAGCCTTAGAAAGCGGAAAGAAGAGAATCATATACGTCATACCTTACACAAGTATAATAGAACAGACCGCTAATAAGTTTGAAAAAATGTTCGGCGACGTTCTCCCTGTCCTACAGCACCATTCAAACTATTCCTATGACGGCAACACAGAGGAAGAAAAGAAAACGGCTGAAAAGCTCAAAAGGACCTGCGAAAATTGGGACGCACCACTTATAATCACCACAAGCGTGCAATTTTTCCAATCCATATACCATTATAAAGGCTCAGCACTGCGAAAGCTCCACAATCTCCGTGACAGCGTGATAGTTTTTGATGAAATACACCTTATTCCAACAGAACTTCTTCGCCCCTGCCTTAAAGCTGTGGGCTATATAACAAAGTATCTTAACAGCGAAGCCCTTTTTCTCTCCGCCACAATGCCCGATTATTCTAAGCTTTTTGATAAGTTCCTGCCTGATGTGAACTATAATAAGCTTGTTACCGACCGAACCAATTTTAAGTATTTCAAGAAATGCGAATATAAAGACATGGGCAGAACCACTCTTGAAACCATTGCAGAAAATGCCTCTCGGTGTAAAAATGCCCTGATCGTTGTGAATACCAAGAAAACAGCGGCAGAGCTTTACAACCTTGTTCAAGGTGAAAAATATCACCTTTCCGCCAATATGACCCCAGCCCACAGAAGCCGTGTCATAGAAGTAGTAAGAAATAAGCTTGAAAATGGCGAGCATATCACAGTAGTTTCAACTTCACTTGTAGAAGCAGGCGTTGACCTTGACTTTAACACAGTTTTCCGCCAACTTTCAGGTTTAGACAGTATTTTGCAGGCAGGGGGCAGATGTAATCGTGAGGGTAAAGATGACAAGGGCTATGTGTACGTTTTTGACATTGACGAAACATATCGCAAGGGAAGCGACCTTGCCATGCGAATTAACAAGACAAAAGGTTTGTTGGAAAAGTACCAAGACATAACTTCCTATGATTGTATTAAAGAATACTACGACGGCATTTTCGACTTCAACCAAAGTCGTATAGCTGAAAACTCTATTGCGAAATATAACGAACAAAGCAACTCATTCGACCGCCAAGGCTTAATGTCACCATACAGCATACCATTCCGAAGTTATGCAATGCAGTTTGAATACATCTCCGCCGACACTATCTCTATCGTTATCGACGATCCTGACGACAAGACTTGCCATGAACTTGTTGAAACCTTGCGTAATGGTGATATGTCAGTAAGAAGAGCATTACAGAAATATTCAGTGTCCGTCTATATGAATGTTTTCAAGGATCTATATTCTCAGGGTGTTCTCAAAAATCACGGTACAGGCATATTCATTCTTGAAAATCAAAGCTATTATAATAATGAAACAGGTTTGAACACCCAAGCCGCAATGCAGGATTATTTCATCTAAAACAAATGGCAGGCTGCCACCAAGACAGTCTGCCACTTGCCGTGTTCCGTACCACATAGAATACAAATATATTACAACTCACATATGCGTAACGCATAGACAAGTACATTATACAAATATAAGCTTAAAAAGTCAATGATTTATGCCACAAACTGTTTATCAATGTATTGTGAAAACTGCCTAATATTCGACATTATTTTTATACACTAAATCTATTGACATTTTATTCCGATTGATGTATTATTAAATTATAGCAAGAAGTATACATAAAATACTAATATAAGTTTAAAAGGAGTGATGTAAAAATGAGCTATGGTTTTAAGACCATCGTGACAGGTGACTACGCTTGCTTTTCGCGACCTGAAATGAAAGTTGAGAGGGTGAGTTACGACGTACCCACACCAAGCGCACTGGAGGGACTTATCAAATCAGTATATTGGAAGCCTGCCGTGCGCTATCAGATAAACAAAATAGTGGTGTTCAACCCTATCGAGTTTACCAATATCCGACGAAACGAGGTCAAAGATAAGCTGCTGTTATCATCAGTGAAACAGCAAATGAAAGGCGGAGGCTCAGCAGAGATGTACACCTCGGAGATACGAAGTCAGCGTGCGGCAATGGTGTTGAAAAATGTGAAATACGGTATCGAGTTCACGTTTGAGCGCACCTATCTTAAATCAGACCACCCTGACGAATCTGATGAGAAGCATTATAACATAATGCTCAGACGTCTCAGAAACGGTCAGCATTTCAGACAGCCATGCCTTGGCTGCCGTGAATTTGCAATAAAGAGTATTGAGCTTGTTGACGACTTTGACCTTACGCAGATAGCACCGCAAAATATGGGAGATAAAGATCTTGGCTTTATGCTTTACGGCATGAAGTTTGAGGACGGAGGCAAGCCTGTCAATAATGATTGGAATGACCCTAAGTTTTCTGACAAGGCCGACGCAGTTTACTACCGTCCGCATATGATAGATGGTGTTATTGATGTTGCAAAATACAGGGAGGAGATTAAATGCTGATTAAAGCCTTGTGCGATTACAGTGCTTTGCAGGAGAATAAAACTCCTGCAGGCTATTGTGAGCAAGCCGTACACTTTGAAATTCTTCTTACCCCCGAGGGCAAGATAGCCGCAATAAACGATTTGAGAGTACCCCGAATTATCCCTCTGAAAAATAAAAAGACAAAAACAGTCTATGATCCAGTAATGGAACAGCTTCCTGTAAGAACGCAGAAACCGGGCATAGACAAAAACACGATCGAACACAGACCACTCTACATATTCGGTCTGAACTATGATAAAGGAACTTTGACCCCTACAGATGCTACCAACAAAGCAGTAAAATCCCACAAATGCTTTTGCGAATGGAATGAGAAGTTCTTTGAGAATATCGACTCACCTATCTGCAAAGCCTATCTTAACTTTATCCGTACATGGGAACCTGAGCAGGAGACCCAAAATCCACACCTTCTTGCCCTAGGCAAGGAGTATTCAAGCTCCTACTATGAGTTTGGACTTGACGGCTCTCCTGAAATAAAACTTCACAATGACAGCAAATTCAAAGCTGCCTATGAGGATTATCTCGCCCAGCTCAGCGCCGACAGCGACAGTGACGATACCGAACTATCCACCTGCTCCATTCTTGGTGAGAAGCTCCCGCAAGCCCGTATCCATGATAAAATAAAGGGTATCAAAGGCGGAATGTCCTCAGGCTGTGTCCTTGTTGGCATGAAAGAATCTGCTTTTGAATCCTATGGCAAGAAGCAGTCCTACAACAGCAATGTTTCTGAGAAAGCCATGAAAATGTATACCTCTGCGCTTAATTCTCTGCTTGCTGACAGAAGCCATTACAAGACTTTTGACGATATGACAATAGTTTATTTCGCAATGAAGAAGAACGATGCAGAAGAATGCAATATGTTTGCCGGTATGTTCAGCGGATTTGAGGACGAATTAAATAAAACCGTTGTGACCGAAGCCGACCGAAACATAAACACTGTCATGACCCAGCTTAAACAGGGCAGGACAGCCGATATGCCATATGACCCTAACGTAGAATTTTACGTTGCAGGCTTTACCCCAAACAGTTCAAGAATATCCCAGAAGTTCATCTTCCACGATAAGTTCGGCAGGATATTTGACAATGTACTCAAACATCAGCAGGATATCTCGTTTACTGAGGGTCAGCATCAAGTAAGCATTGAACGTATCAAGCGTGAGCTTATCTCACCAAAATCGTCCAAAGAAAAAGTTCCGTCGCCTCTCACCGCCGCACTTTTTGAAGCAATACTCAAAGGCACAAGATACCCTGAAGAACTGCTTTCTACAGTAATAACAAGGGTCAAGACCGACAGCGACGAGGAGAACAACCATTTTATAAAACTCAATGATACAAGGGCAGGCTTGATAAAGGGCTGCATAAACCGTAAACAAAATAAGGAGGAGATCAAAATGTCATTAGACCTTGAAAACAAAAATCAGGCTTATCTCTGCGGAAGACTTTTCGCAGTGCTTGAAAAGATCCAGCAGGACGCTTCAGGCGGAGGACTTAACAGAACAATTAAGGACTCATACTTTGCTTCTGCATGCTCAAAGCCGTCAACAGTTTTTCCAAAGCTGTATAAGCTTTCACAAAACCATATCAAGAAGCTTTCAAGCCCAATATTCTATAACAAACTCTGCGGAGAGATACTTGACGGACTTGACGGCAAATTCCCGTCTACACTCTCCTTGGACGATCAGGGCAGATTTATTGTAGGCTATGCACAGCAGAATAAAGCACTTTACACCAAAAAATCAGAAGAATAAAGAAAGGACGAAATATTATGGAAAACGCAATCAAGAACAGATATGAATTTGTAATGCTTTTTGACGTTGAGAACGGAAACCCAAACGGCGACCCTGACGCAGGCAATATGCCTAGAACAGACCCTGAAACAAGCCTCGGTATCGTTACAGACGTGTGCCTTAAAAGAAAAATAAGAAACTTTGTGGAGCTTACCAAAGAGGGCGAAGAAGGCTACAATATCCTTATCAAGGCAGACAAAGCCCTCAATACAAAGTTCACCGAAGCATATAATACCCTTGGTCTTGCCACAAAGCAGAAAGGCAAGAATCCTGATGACGTTAAGCAGGCTCGTGACTATATCTGTCAGAACTACTTTGACGTAAGAACTTTCGGTGCAGTAATGAGTACAGGCGATGACCCGTGCGGCATTGTAAGAGGTCCTGTACAGCTCAACTTTGCAAGAAGTATCGACCCTGTTTTTGCTCAGGATATCACAATCACAAGACAGGCAAGAACAACAGAAGACAGACAGCAGAGCGGTGAGACCGAAATGGGCAAAAAGAGCATAATCCCATATGCTCTCTATCGTGGCGAGGGCTATGTTTCCGCAATGCTCGCTCAGAAGATAACAGGCTTTAGCGAGGACGACCTTGAGCTTCTTTGGACATCTATCATCAATATGTTCGAGCATGACAGAAGCGCCGCAAGAGGAAAGCTCTGTATGCGTAAGCTTATCGTGTTCAAGCATGACTCCGCCCTGGGCAATGCCCCTGCACATATCCTCTTTGACAAGGTGTCAGTTAAGCTCAAAGACGGCGTGACAACTCCAAGACATTACTCAGACTATGATATCTCCATAGATAAGGATATGCCTGAGGGTGTTACCCTTATTGAAAAGCTCTGATGAGCGAAGATGTAACTATCAATATCCGTGACATACAGCATTATATGTATTGTCCACGCAGGTTTGCTCTTTTAGAAGTTAATGACGACTGGGCTGAAAACGCCTTTGTCGTCAAAGCAAACCTCCTCCATGAGAACGTCCACAGCGGCGAGCGTAACTTTGAAAATAAGCATAAGATCGTCCGAAGTGACGTGTCAGTGTATAATGATGACCCTAAGTACAATATTTTCGGAGTTGTAGATTGTATCGAGTTTGTCCGTGACAAATGCGGCGACTATATAGATACCCTGGACGGCACATTCCGTGTGGAAATTGTGGAGTATAAACCCACCAGGCCCAAAGCAGGGGAGTTCAATCAGACCGACGCTATACAAGTTTATGCGCAGAAGCTTTGCGTGGATAACGTATTTCATTGCAATAGCCGATGTTTTCTGTACTATGCAGATGTGCGCAGACGATCAGAATTGCCCTTTGATACTCAGGGCGCAGAGTATGATAAAATGCTTTGCGATTATCTTGGAAAAATGCGTGAAATACTTGCAGCGGATATTATCCCAAAGCGTGTAAAAGGTCAGAAATGTTCAGGCTGTTCACTGTCGGATATGTGCTTTCCAAAAGTGAAGAAATATAGCGTGAAAAATACGATTTTCTCCATGAACGGAGGCGAAAACAATGCGTAAACTGCTCAATTCACTTTTTATTCTCGAAGAAACTGCCTACCTCACACTTGACGGCGAAAACATAGTGTGCAGGGCAGAGGACAGTGAGAAGTTCCGTGTGCCTTTTACTAATATCGAGGATATCTATATTTTCAGCTATTCGGGCTGTTCACCTGCGCTTATGGGCAAGTGTGCAGAATATGGCATAGCCGTTAATTTTATTTCTCCTCAAGGTAAATTTCTCGCAAGAGTTCAGGGCAAAACGAAGGGCAACGTCTATCTGCGAAAAGAGCAGTTTGAGCTTTTTTCTATTCCTCAGCTCGACCTTATCAGGAATACTGTCGCCGCAAAGCTTTCAAATACACGTTATCTTATCAGACGTTCGCTCCACGATAACCCAGATATAAACAGTGACGGAGCGCTTACAGATTGTATAAAATATCTTGAAAACGGCATAAAGACCGTCTATGAAACTGCCGATAAAGATATCATCATGGGTATAGAGGGAAGCTGTGCAAAGGCATATTTTGATATATTTGACCGACTGATACTCCACCAAAAAGAAGATTTTTACCTTGCCAACCGCACCAAACGCCCACCCCTCGACAGAGTAAACGCCATGCTCTCGTTTCTGTATACTATCGCAATTTCATCATATACATCAGCCCTTGAAAGCGTAGGACTTGATAGCTGCCTCGGCTTTTACCACGCCCTGCGTTCAGGCAGAAGCAGCCTGTCCTGCGACCTTGTAGAGGAATTTCGTTGCGTGGTGGAGCGACTTGTGCTTACCATGATAAACTTGAAAATGATAAAGCCCGAGGACTTTGAAACTCAGGTCAGTGGCGCAGTATACCTCTCCAAAGAGGGCAAGAAAAAAGTCCTCACCGCATGGCAGGAGCGTAAGCGCACAAGCATAGTCCACCCATATCTGGGCGAAAAGATACAGCAAGGGCTACTCCCATATGTGCAAAGCTCGCTTCTCGCAAAATATATCCGTGGCGAGCTAGACGAGTACCCGAACTATTTGCTGAAATAGAGGTGATATAAATGATGACCTTAGTAAGCTATGACGTGTCTACCACGGATAATAAGGGCAAAACAAGGCTCAGAAAAGTATCGAAAGAGTGTCAAAATTATGGTCAGCGAGTGCAGAACAGCGTGTTTGAAATAGACGTAGACTATGGCACTTTTCTGAAAGTGAAAGATAAACTTCTGAAAATAATAGACCCAAAGCATGATAGTCTGCGGATATATTACTTAGGAAACAATTGGAAGCATAGAATAGAACACTACGGCATCAAAGAAACCTATGACCCCGAAGGCGTCCTAATATTTTGACCAGCGTACCCCAAGTGATCCACAAATCCCTAGTAAGTTCGCATGAAAATGCCATGCTATTTGTGAACGCACAGTGAACAAAATCAAACCGATACCCATTAAATAAAAAAATAAGTCCGCATCACGTTGAGCAAGCACCAGATATACACAACATCAAGTGTCACGCTCCACGTGAGCGTGTGAGTTGAAATGTATTAAAGCCATTTGCAAATAAATCGTCAAACGGTCACGCTCCACGTGAGCGTGTGAGTTGAAATTCTATTATCCTTTTCAGCTTATCAAAAGGATAAAGTCACGCTCCACGTGAGCGTGTGAGTTGAAATGTATCTCTGCCAATGGCTGGAGAGTGCCAAGAGGTCACGCTCCACGTGAGCGTGTGAGTTGAAATATGGAGCTTTGACAGTGCAAGCAAGATGATAGCTCGTCACGCTCCACGTGAGCGTGTGAGTTGAAATATTGCAAAGGCGGTCAAGCTTCACAACGTAGGTAGTCACGCTCCACGTGAGCGTGTGAGTTGAAATTTGCTATGGGTATGATATGATCTATGCAAGCTGAGTCACGCTCCACGTGAGCGTGTGAGTTGAAATTCTTTGTATAAAAAGTATGGCGGTTGGAAAACTGTCACGCTCCACGTGAGCGTGTGAGTTGAAATCACTTGTCACCTATATACACCCTGACATGAAGCCGTCACGCTCCACGTGAGCGTGTGAGTTGAAATATAACACGTTGTCCTTGCTGTGATAAACTTGTGGTCACGCTCCACGTGAGCGTGTGAGTTGAAATTGTAAGATAGTGATATATTCCGACTTGCGAAAATGTCACGTTCCACGTGAGCGTGTGGGTCAATTTTCGTTTCAACGCAGGACTTATTGATATTGAATAATACAAGTAACCGCTTGACTAAGGTCGGGCGGTATTTTTATACCCAAATACTATACAATTTTCATGCGTTTTCCGTCAAATTCGCCAATTCACACCCCGAAATTTGTGCAAACAAATGATTTATAATTTAATTTGGCAACATTTCTGCAATTGTTGCATTTTTTATGCAACAAAAGGGGTGCTTTTCGGGATAAGTAGAAAGCGTTTTGATACTTGCGGGCACGTACAAGCCCTGCGACTTAGTGAATACGATGAGAGATTCTGGAACAGGCTGTAGAGTACTTGTGTCAAAGCGTGGGTGTGCGTTGTGGATTTTGTGTATACACAACCTAGGGCTTAATACCCAATGTCACACCCCGGACGAAACTTGAAAATTGAATATTGACCGCAATTTTTTACAAATCTGTAGGGGAGCGGCTCAATTTCTGCTTTGCAGAAATCCGACGTCCCATTATTTCTCGCACGTCACCATTTGTGTTTTTTCACAACAACCCCGAATAACCACACAATGCATTTGTAGGGGACGGCGCCCTCGACGTCCCGACCCCTCGACAGCCTTTGTCCCCCTGCATGGCTTGTGAAAAAAATACAAACCTCACTCCTTCGAGCGGGCTGTCGAGGGCGCCAGCCCCTACAATGCTGAAATTGCATAATTTCAGAACACAGGCGAACGCTGTTCGCCCCTACAGTTATTTTGGCAAGTCCTACCTCCGCAAAATCGCTCCGCTCTTTGCGTATCTACATTGCGCTTAGGGCTAGAAAGGCGGTGCAGATTTTATACTCCGACATAACTTTCATCTAATATCTGACTTCTATATGCTATTTTTCATTAAATCTGCACCTTGTCGGCTTGCGCCGAATGAGGCTCTGCCTCATACTCCGCTAGGGGCTTTGCCCCTAGACCCCACAAGCCCTCTAGCGCCGGGCTTGAGCGTGCGCTTTATCTCTCGCTTCGCTCAGTGCTTTATTTTCACTTTATGCTTGTAATTAACTTTGGTCTGCTATGCTCATTCCTCACTCCTCACTTAATCCACTCCTCACTTAACTCTACTGTATCCTAATATTATTCAAACAATCCACCTTACTAGGCGTTGAACAGCTCGTCAACGATATTGCAAACAGCAGGTCTGTGCAACCCACTTCTTTACAAAAATCAATAGCGTTTATATCAAAATATCTGAAATCACAAACATAGATTTTTGAGAAGCCATGGGTGAAAAATGGTATCAGAGCATTTCCAAAGCTGTCTTTGAACACCACAAGCACTCTGCCATTGTCCACGCCCGTGTCTATCTCAGCTATCTCCTGATCCACATTAAGTATCGCAGAATAGCAGTTCACGCCCTCTGCATAGTCAAAAAACAGCGTAGACTCCACAGGGTTTTTAAACTCCGTATCATAATACTTTACCGTCAGATCATCATTATTGTCAGGCTTATAGTAAATGAACTTGTCAGGATATTTTTTCAACTCACTGTTGTAATTACTGTAAGCATACATCGTTCCCACAAAGCCGTCTATCTCCCATTTATCGTAGGTATCAAGGTCTGGAAAATCTATTCCCGACTGATCGGCAAAAATCTGCGCCGCATAATATGCTCCCAAAGGCTGCCAGTGGTGATCCGTTCTTGAGTAGATATATTCCTTTGTATGCTCAGCCAGAGAGTCATAAACATCAGTGTTGATTATTCCGTTAAGACCTGCGGCAATGTTGTCGATATTGTCTTTCTGATCTGAAACAGCGTCCTTGAGATTGTTCGGCATATAATAAGCCGCTGAAGTCGGGATAGACATATTGTATACGTTCACGCTGTCCCCAAGGTCAGCCTTCCATTTGTTTATGGTGTTCGCATACTTGTCGCCGTTCTCGAACGTGCCATAGTATGCACCCATTGCACGGACGTTTTCGCCCTTGCCGGATACTATAACATCACCCTCCCACTGACCGTCGTCAAGATTGTCAGGCACGTCAACTACCTTTTCGCTTTCCGTTGATTTTTTCGTAGTTGTGCTTGTGTCGGTGGTCTTTGTATCAGCAGTGGTGGTGGTCCTCGAACCTGTAAAAGCCGTTACCGTTGTTGTTTTTGCGATCTTATCCTGATCCAGCTCTTCTTTTTCCACCGTTTTGAAATCGCCCGTTATAACAGTATCGTTGAGCTTTATTCCAAGCATATTCGTGAAATCAGAGCAGAAAGATTTAAGCTTTTCTCTGTTTGGAACAGTGTCGGTAAAATATTCGGTTATTCCGCTTGTGAAGTCACCGTCAAAATATGATGACAGCGAAAATTTCGGAAAAGTCGCAAGGTTTCTGTTTTCTGACTGTATAAAACCGCTTTCACGCTTCATCACAAGCAGTGCCGCAAACACGCCGAAAACAATAAGCAGGCAAACAACAGAATTTATAACATTAAACTCTAGCTCGTGAATATTGTTTTTCTTAGCCTTTTCACGTTCCTCACGACGTTTTTTTGCCTTTTCGATGCCTTTTCTGTAAGCTTCCTCTGCCTTAGCGTCGCTTTCTTCTTTTTCCACAGGATCAGGTTTCGGCTCAGATTTAGGCTCAGCCTTTTTTTCAGCTTCCCTGACAGGCTTCTCCTCTTTCTGAACAGGCACTCTGACATTTATTGTCGCCTCTACCCTGCTGGGCTTCTGAGCATTCTCAGGCTTTTTCTCAGGGCTTCTCTTGTCGATTATCTCGACCCTTTTTCCTGCGATAACAGGGCCTTTATCCTGTGCCGCTGCGTCATATTCCCTATAATAGCTGTCAGGGATCTTCAGCACGAAATTCTTCTTATTCGGCAGCTTTTTCACAGTTCCGTCTGCTGAAACTGCCACAGATATCTCTTTTTTAGTGCCGTTTATGTGATTTTTCTCTTTGGAAAATGGTATAATGACCTCATTATCAGAAGCCTTTTCCTCAGCATTTTTCTCCTGAGCTTTTTGTACAGACTGAGAATTTTCAACTTTTTCGGCTTTTTTCTCAACTTTTTTCAATGCTTCTTCATTATCATCATCAGTATTTAGCCATACGCTTTTCTTTGGCTTCAAAACAGGCTCGTCCGTCCAAATGCTGTGGCTGAGAGCCTTGTTTTTTCTGACTATCTTTTCCACTATCTCGTCATGGACAGTGGAGCTTTTCTCCGTTTCGTCAACTTTTGCCATGCTGACAGCTTCAGGCTTTTTCTTTTCCTCGCCTATGGGCTTTCCACCGAAAGTAACGCTGTCAAGATACTCTGTATAGGCTTCTGAAAGAGCCTTTGTATCAGGCAGTTTGAAGTCCTTTTCAAAATCTTTATTATTTGCCATACTCTTTCACCTGCCTAAAATCTGAAATACAAGAACGGATTGTTTGTTGTGTTCACAAGCAGAACGCTTGAGAGAACAAGTATCGCCGCATTGCATATGATACCTGCTGACTGCATAAAATAGGCTGTACCCTTTGCAGAGAGCGCCTTTTCTTTGATCTTTGGTATAACAGGCATTGTGAAAAGCACTGCCGCTGCAAAAAGCCAGATATTGTTCATGAAAAGGTGCTGTGTAACTGTGTCGGTCAGCTTGTTTCCATTTGCGCCAACAAGTGCCTTGAAGAACGTACCCAGCGAGCCGAGGTTCTCAAAATAGAATATTCCGAAGCCTATGAAAATAACAAGCTTTGTATAGATATGTGCAAGGGGTACGGGCATTTTCTTCATGCGCTTTTTGCCTATGAGCATTTCAAAGAATATGAACATTCCATAGTAAAGTCCCCAGAAAACAAAGTTCCAGCTTGCGCCGTGCCAAAGTCCTGTGCAAAACCATACAAGGAAAAGTCCTCCGTATTTTCTTCTTTTGCCGAAGATAGGGAGATAAAGCACATAATCTCTGAAAAATGAGCTAAGGGAGATATGCCACCTCTGCCAGAACTCCGAGATAGTTTTGCAGATAAAAGGATATTTAAAGTTCTCATCAAAGTGGAAGCCGAATATCCTGCCAAGACCGATAGCGATATCTGAATAGCCTGAGAAGTCAAAATAATACCACAGACCCACAAGAATTGCGCCAAGCCATGTGCCTGCCACAGAGAGGGTCTTTATATTTTCATAGCCGTTTGAAGCAGAGCCGAAAAGGGCTGTTACAATGGTGCTGAGATTATTTGCGATAATGACTTTTTTGCCAAGTCCGAGGATTATTCTTGAAAAGCCGTCGGAGATATCCTTGGCGGTGGTCTTTCTTTCGTTTATCTCCTCGCCGATAACGGAGTATCTTACGATAGGTCCTGCAACGAGCTGTGGGAACATGGATACATACAAAAGAAATCTGCCGAAGTTTTTCTGCGGCTTGACCTTGCCCCAATAGCAATCGACGGTATAGGAAATAGTCTGGAACGTATAGAAAGAGATACCGATAGGCAAAACGATATTAGGCACCGGTATGCCTAGACCGAACCAATTGTTGAGATTTTCCACAAAGAACGCCGTATACTTGAAACCGAACAGCACCCCAAGGTTAAAGACAAGCGACCATGCAAGCGCCGCTTTTGCCTGCCAGCCTTCGGGGTGTTTTTCTATCACCCGACCATTTATGTAGTCCACAAGGGAGGAAACTATGAGGATACTCACCCAGACAGGCTCGCCCCATGCGTAAAAGATAAGTGAAAACACCACAAGCACTGCATTTCTTATGGCTGTACTGCGTGTGATAAAATAGCATATCAGGCACACAGGCAGGAAAAAATACAAGAAAAATAGATCTGCAAATACCACAACAAAACTCCTAACAAAAATTGATAAAACAGCCATTGTCGGCTTATTCCGACAAAAGACTACACACATCTAAGTATATCACTGAACACACTAAAAGTCAATTAAAACAGAGGCCTGCGGAAAGTTTTTCGGTTATGCACAAAAAAAGCCGCACAAATTGTACGGCTTAGAAATATCTAAAAAATCATGTGCAAGTGACCGATAACGGGCAAACAATGTCCGCCCCTACAGAAAGTCACGCATTTACGCTGTTTAATACTTTATTTTCAGGGTCTTGCCCGGAACGCTCACGCCGTCTGACAGAGTGATAGGGAGCTTTTGCTCCTCAGAGAAGCCGATAGTTTCGCCGTCTTTAAGCTCAACGCCCTCAGAAAGCACATACTCGGAGATAGAAAGCAAAAATCCAAGCAGGTCGTTAGGCTGTTTTGGAGAGTCAACTATCTCCATTTCCTCATATCCGAAAAATCTCATGCCTGATGTGAAAGCGCAAAGACCTGTTTTAGCAAGATACATACCTGTGTAGATAAGAATAGGCATCGGATACTCGCCGTCTTTGATAGTTTCAGCAAAGTTCACATAGAAATTCTTCTCATAAACTGTCGGGTCTTTATAGATACCGATAGCGTTATCGAGCTTGAGCAGAGAGCTTGCCACCTTTGCAAAGAGGATAGCCTGCTCAACAGCGCTTGTTTTATTCATTACAGCGAGCATAACATGAGCCTGATGCTTAGCGACCTCGTTTGCGCCCTCTTTCCAGAGAATATTATACTTTGCCGCATTTTCAGCTTCCTTGTTAGGAACTGGGTTAGGCATAAGTGAGCAAGCGACCACCATATCGCCAACCTTGAATACCATAGCGTTGTCTTTTACATCGTCCTGCGGAACGATGTTCCAATCGTCTTTCAGAAACTTTTTAAATCTGAGCCAATCCATGTTAGCGTCTGTGTAGAGAACGAAGCCTGCAAGGACGTTGCCTTCCTTTTTATCGTCCTTGGTTTCCTGAACGTTTTTGTTTTCTTCTGACATTTTGTTACCTCCATAAGATAAAGTCTGTTGAGGTCATTATAGCACACTTGGGGAGAAAATGCAACAGGGGGAGGTAAATGAGGAATGAGGAGTGAGGAATTATGGTATCGCCTGCGGCGATGATTTTTTTTTGTAGGGGCGAACAGCGTTCGCCCGTTGATTTAACACTTTTGCGACATACTGGTGCGACCTTTGGTTGCCCGCTTGTTTTTTTGTCCTTTCTTTATCGCCCTTCCCCTTAATAATTTGTATACCATGTACCTGACAAAAACGCCGTCCTAAAAATTTCAGGACGGCATTGCGGTCGTTATTTTTCTGTGTCTGTGTTCATTTCTATCTGCTGTGTTTCAGGCTCGTTGAAAGGCAGTTTCACTGTTATGGTAGTTCCCTTTTCAAGCTCGCTTTCAAGGGATATCTCACCGCTGTGATATGCGACTATATGCTTTACTATAGAAAGCCCTAAGCCTGTGCCGCCTATCTTCTTGGAACGGCTTTTATCAACTCGGTAAAAACGTTCAAAGATTCGGCTTTGATGTTCGTCGGAAATTCCAATGCCTGTGTCGCTGAACACTGCAAAAGCTTTGCCGTCCTCTATGCCGACCGTTACTTTCAGGCTTCCGCCCTCATGATTGTACTTTATGGCGTTGTCCATGAGATTCAAAAACAGTTCTGTGATATAGCTCTGATTGCCGTATATCTGAACAGGTTCGCCCTCAATGGTCATTGTGACCTCTCTATTATCTGCCTTGTGACGGAGTATCTCCTCTACGTCATGGGCAGTTTTCAGCAGGTCTATCTTATCGTTTAAAACGTGTTCCTGCTCCTCTATCTGGGAAAGCCTGATAATATCGTTTATAAGATACAAAAGTCTTTCGCTTTCACGATATATCATACCGCCGTATTTCTTCACGTCCTCTTCCTTGGTGAAAATGCCGTTTTCAAGAAGCTCGCCAAAGCCTTTTATGGTGGTAAGCGGAGTTTTAAGCTCGTGAGATACGTTGGCTGAGAAGTCACGGCGTATCTGCTCGCTTTGTATCTCCTCTGTTACGTCAACAAAGAAGATTATGATACCAAAATCAAGGGTATTTTCGCTGTAGACCTTATTTGCAAAGGTACGGTAAAAACGGCTTTTTTCTGTGATGATACCTTTTGCTGCACCGCTTTCCTTGGCTTCTTCAAGCAGACCTATTATCTGCTGATCGTTGGTCATATGGTTTATCTTGGTATGCTCCGTAGGATCAAAGCTGTTGCCGAGAATTTTCAAGGCGCTCTTATTTACAGAAAGCACTGTCATGTCCTCGTCAAGAAGTATCATGCCCTCAACCATATTTTCAGTGATAAGTGATATTTTTTCTCTCTCTGCCTTTATTTTATTCATGTTCTTATGTATTCGTCCCATAAGAACGTCCGCATTTTTTATGATAGGTTCAAGTTCTTCATAAGGCGTTTCAAACTGACCGATATTCTCGTTCCTCAGGTCAAGCTGTTTTACAAGGGAATTTATCGGCTTTATCATGCTTTCTGAAAGCTTTATGGAGATTATGGTGGTGATAAAGATTATTCCTCCTGCGAACACCACCAGCATTGGTATCACTGCAAGGAACACCCCTGCAAGGTTTTCCTTATCTGTAGAAAATCTCAGCACGCCGCCGTCATATTTTATGGCATAATAATATGTAGTATATCCAAGGGTTTTGGAAAATCTTGTGAATTCGCCCTCGTCATTTGCCATAGCCTCTTTGAACTCTTCACGGTCGGAGTGGTTTTCCATTTTGGCGGGATCTGCTTCAGAGTCATATTTTACATTGCCCTGTGCGTCGATAAAGGTGACACGGACATCATATTCTACTGATCTTTCCAAAATATCAGCCATTTCTGAGGGTTTATTGTTTCCTGCGGCAACGAGCTTTGCAGCGGATTTAAGCTCATTTTTAGTGAAACGCTGATAGGTAGAATATCCAAGAGAGCCTGCTACTAAAAGGAAAAACAGCACTGTACATGAAACAAGTATCGTCATAACTTTATAGAGTTTTTTCTGCATATGCTGTTCCTCCTTATCTGAAAATTTTTATATTTTGTAGCCTATGCCACGGACTGTTTTGATAAGATCCGTACAGCCTGCGGCTTCAAGCTTTTGTCTGAGGGTTTTTATGTGCATATCAACAGTTCTTGTTTCCCCTGCAAACTCATAGCCCCAGACCATTTCCATAAGCTTATCACGGCTCACGGCTATGGACTTATGGCGCATAAGATACATCAAAAGCTCAAATTCCTTATAGGTCAAAACGACCTCCTGACCGTTATATGTACAGATACGTCTTGAAGCGTCAAGGGATACGCCCTGTTCTTCTATGACATCGGCTTCGGCATTCTGCTTGCCTGCACGTCTTAAAACGGCTTTTATTCTTGAAAGCAGTTCCATTACGCCGAACGGCTTTGTTATATAGTCGTCTGCGCCCATTTCAAGACCTGACACCTTATCAAGCTCGCTTGATTTTGCGGTAAGCATTATAACAGGGACGTCCTGAGTGTGGCTGTCTTTTTTGAGCTTTGAAAGTATGGAATAGCCGTCCTCGTCAGGAAGCATTATGTCAAGAAGCACCAGCGAAGGCTCTTTGTTTCTTATCTCTTCATAAAACGGTTTTGCTTTTGGAAATGCTTTCACCTCATATCCGCCTGATTTAAGCGCGCAGGATATAAGCTCTCTTATTCCGTCATCGTCTTCTACACAATATATAAGTGCCATAGATCTTACCCCTTTTCGTTAAAACTCTTTAGCAGGCAGAGCGTATTTCTCGCTGTAGCGTTTGACCTGTCCGTCAAAGCCCTCGCCTGAATTTTTAAGCATCTGAACATACTCGTGAACGTCAAAGCTTTCGTCATTTTCCTGTATAAGACAGACCGCTATATTTGAGCAATGGTCTGAAACTCTTTCCAAATTTGTGAGCAGATCTGAGAACACAAAGCCCATTTCTATGGTACACTCGCCTGTCTGAAGCCTTTTTACATGGCGGTTTTTAAGCTTTGTTCTTATCTTATCCACCACTTCCTCAAGCGGTTCAACTCTTGTGGCAAGCTCCAGATCGTGCTTTTCAAAGGCTTCCATGGCGATATCCAAAACATCTCTTACGGCACTGCACATGACTTTTACTTCGGCTGTTGCCTGTGATGTGAAATTCAGATCCTTCTGCTGTTTTTCCTCGGCAACGGACACCATGTTCATGGCGTGGTCGGAGATACGCTCAAAGTCGCCTATAACATGAAGTATAGTTGAAACTGACTGAGAATCCTTTGCAGAAAGATCTCGGCTGGAAAGCTTTACAAGATATGTGCCGAGTCTATCCTCATAGAGGTCAACGGCTGCTTCATTTGCGGCTATCTGCTCTGCCTTTTCCTTATCGTACTTATCGACGCAGATGCTCATTGCCATGTCTATGCTTTCTTTTGCTATCTCGCCCATGCGGTTTGTAAGCTCTCTGCACTTTTCAACTGCAAAAGACGGTGACTGGAGAAATCTTTCGTCAAGAAGCTTGAACTGCTCTTCGATATTGTCCTTATTTCCCTCCCCCTCTTTGTCTTTGACAGTGAGGTAGGCAAGCTTTTCAAGGACTTTGATAAATGGCAGAAGTATGATAGATGTTGACAGGTTGAATATAGTATGCACAATAGCTATCTCCTTTGCGCCCACAACTCCGTCAACGAACGAGAAGCCGATAAAGGCATTGAGCAGATAGAAAACTGTAAGGAAAAGCAGTGTTCCTATTATATTAAAATAGAGATGTACGACTGCCACACGCTTTGCGTTCTTGCTTGTGCCTATTGATGAAAGCAGTGCTGTTACGCAAGTACCTATATTCTGTCCTAAAATTATAGGAAGCGCTGAGCCGAAGGTTATTGCACCTGTGGCTGAGAGAGCCTGAAGGATACCAACGGAAGCAGATGAGGACTGAATGACAGCGGTAAGAAGTGCGCCTGCAAGAACGCCCAGAATAGGGTTTTTGAACCAGAGAAGCACTTCTGCGAACTCAGGAACGTCTTTAAGAGGTGCGACTGCACCGCTCATTGAGTCCATTCCGAACATGAGCACTGCAAAGCCTACGAGTATAGATGCGATATCCTTTTTCTTATCGTTTTTTGAGAACGTCAGCATTGCGACGCCTATTATCGCAAGGACAGGCGAGAACGAGGACGGCTTGAGCATATTGATAAGAAAGCTGTCGCCGTTAAGTCCTGACAAAGACAATATCCACGCTGTTACGGTAGTACCGATATTTGCGCCCATTATAACGCCTATGGCGGAATGGAGCTTCATGATGCCTGCGTTTACAAAGCCCACCAGCATTACTGTAGTGGCTGAGGAAGACTGAATGACCGCTGTTACAGAAAGTCCAAGCAACATTGCCTTTATAGGGTTTGAGGTGAGCCTTTCAAATATTTTTTCAAGCTTTCCTCCTGCGAGTTTTTCCAGCCCGTTACCCATTACATTCATTCCGTAAAGGAACATTGCAAGACCGCCTATAAGGGTCAGAACATTAAAAATCGTCATACTGACACTCCCTGATAATAATTTTACACTATTGTTACAATGTTTACAATGAACATTATACAACATAATTGTAAAATAACAAATCAGGCTGAGTAAAATCTGAGTAAAATCGTACAAAAAGAGCAAAAAGGCGGTATTTCCGCCTTTTGTAATGATATTTTACATGATCCTTTCTGTTTTATGGACGCCTGTTACGGAAAATACCACCCATTCTGCGATATTTACCGCATGGTCACCGATACGCTCGAAGTATTTTGCCACCATAAGGGTATCTATAGCTTTTTCACCGTTTGCTTTATCGGCGGCTATCTCGTCAATTATCTTATCCTTGGTCTTTACAAAAAGCTCGTCTATTTTATCGTCAGAGCTTATGACCTTTCGGGCAAGGTTCTCGTCGTCGTTCACATAGGCGTCGATAGCGTCGTTCACCATTTGTGTGGCGGCTCTTGCCATTTCACTGATATCGCTAAGATCCCATTTCTGCTTTTTCTTTATAAGCTGGATATTCAGATCTGCAATATCTGCTGACTGATCGCCAACACGCTCGATATCGGTTATCATTTTAAGTGCAGCGGACACACGTCTGAGATCCTCGGCAAAAACAGGCTGCTGCTGCAAGAGCAGGTTAAGACAGATCCTCTCTACCTCACGCTCCGCCTCGTTTATCTTGGCGTCAAACTCCACCGTTTCACGGGCAAGCTTTGTATTCTGCTCTTCAAGAGATTTTATTGACATTGCGATTATCTGCTCTGTCATTGCTGCCATAGAAAGCAGCTTTTTGTTAAGCTCGCTGAGCTTATTGTCAAAATTCGCACGCATAGATATTTCTTCCTTTCACCTATATTTCCAAAGCGTTTATCCGAAACGTCCTGTGATATACTCGAGAGTTTTCTGTTCCTTAGGATTGGAGAAGATACGCTGAGTTTCGTCGAACTCGACTATCTCGCCATGGAGGAAAAAGGCTGTTTTATCGGATATACGGGTCGCCTGCTGCATATTATGGGTGACGATAACGATAGTGTAATTCTTTTTAAGCTCTGTGGCAAGCTCCTCTATTTTGATAGTGGAGATAGGGTCAAGGGCTGATGTAGGCTCGTCCATAAGAAGCACCTCCGGCTTTACGGCAAGTGCTCTTGCGATACAGATACGCTGCTGCTGTCCGCCTGACATACCCAGGGCTGACTTTTTAAGTCTATCCTTTGTTTCGTCCCACACGGAAGCCTGACGGAGAGTTGTTTCGACTATCTCGTCAAGGTCGGCTTTTTTCTTTATGCCGTGAGTTCTTGGGCCGTATGCGATATTATCATATATGGACATCGGGAAGAGGTTTGGTTTCTGGAAAACCATTCCCACACGCTTTCTAAGCTCGGTTATTTCCATATCTTTATAGATATTCTCCCCGTCAAGGGTAAAATCCCCTGTTATCTTACAGCCCTCCACGAGGTCGTTCATACGGTTGAGGGATTTAAGAAGAGTAGATTTTCCGCAGCCTGAAGGGCCTATGAATGCGGTTATCTCCTTTTCGGCTATGGACAAGTTTATATTTTTGAGAGCCTGAAAATCTCCATAAAAGAGATCGCAGTTTTTCACCTGCAATTTTGGCTGTGTCATTTATTAGTTTCCTCCTTTGGAAAGCTTTCTGGCAACAAGGGACGCAAGTCCGTTAAGAAGCAGGACTACTGCCAGCAGGACAACTGCTGTAGCGCTTGCTTCGTTCATATAAAGCCCCTCGTTTGAAAGTGAATACATATGGATAGAAAGGGTACGTCCTGAGTCTGTAAGGCCTGCATACTTGGCGATAGTTCCTGCGGTATAGATAAGGGCGGCTGTTTCGCCGAAAATTCTTCCCATTGCAAGGATAACGCCTGAGAGGATACCGCTTATTGAAGGAGGCAGGACGATAACGAAGATAGTTCTGAGCTTTCCTGCGCCAAGTCCGTAGCTGCCCTCACGGAAGCTGTCGTCTACAGATTTCAGCGCTTCCTCGGTAGAACGGATCACGAGCGGAAGCACCATTATCGCCAATGTACACGCACCTGAAAGCATTGAGAGCTTCCAGTTAAGGGCAAGCACAAAGAACATATTTCCGAAAAGTCCGTACACTATGGACGGGATACCTGAAAGTGTTTCTGTAGTAAGTCTTATGACTCTGACGAATTTATTGCCTTTCTTTGCATACTCAACGAGATATATTGCACAGAATATGCCCAGAGGTGCGGCTATTGCCAGTGACACCAGAAGCATTTCAAAGGTGTTCACGATAGCGGGGAGCATTGACACGTTCTCGGTGGTATAGGTCTTTGCGAAGAGGGACGGTTTCAGATAAGGAACGCCCTTTATCACCACATAGCCCACGATAAGAACGAACACGCTTATAGTAAGCACAACTGCTATTTTGGTTAGGATATTAAACACCAATGACATGGGGTGTGTTTTATAGGTTTTCATTCTGTCTGACATTTTTATCACCCTTTATCCTTTCTGTTTGTGACAAGGTTAAAGCAAAGGTTCAGAAGAAGAATGAACACGAACAGCACAATGCCTGTTCCGATAAGAGCGTCATAGTGAAGTCCCTCGGCGTAGCTCATTTCTATTACGATATTGCCTGTGAGGGTACGGACGCTGTCCAGGAGGGAGTGTGGAATGATAGTGGAGTTTCCTGCTATCATGATAACTGCCATTGTTTCGCCTATTGCTCTGCCCACTGCAAGGATAACGCTTGCGAGTATTCCTGACTTTGCGGCAGGGAAAACGACTGTTGCAACTGCTCTTTCGTGTGTTGCGCCAAGGGCGACTGCGCCCTCATAGTAACTGTCAGGAACGGCTTTAAGTGCGCTCACGCTCATGCCCACGATAGTAGGAAGTATCATGATACCTAAAATAATGGAAACTGTAAGCACGCTGTTTCCTGTTCCGCCAAAGACATTTCTTATTATAGGAACTACAACTACCATGCCGAAAAAGCCGTATACAATGGACGGTATGCCTGCAAGAAGATTTATTGGGGGCATGAGCCACTTGAAAAGCTTTTTAGGACAGAACTTTGCCATAAATATCGCTGTTAAAAGTCCGATCGGCACACCGATCATTATTGCTCCTGCGGTGCAGTAGAGAGAGCCGACTATCATAGGGAAGATACCATATGAAGCAGGGACGTTTCTAGGACTCCAGTCTGTTCCGAAGAGGAAGTTTCCCACGCCTATTTTTGCGATCGCAGGACAGCCTTTAGCGAACATGAAGATACATATTACTATTACCGCCGCAACTGAATCGCAGGCGCAAAGGAAAAACAATGCTTTCATCGCTTTCTCAAGCAGGTGGGAACTTTGTTTTGCTGTTGGCTTCTGAGCGGCTGTATTCGCTGCCACCGCTGTGTTTTCCGTCAACGTAATTATCACCTCTGAAAATTTTTCACTTGTTTTTTGCTTAGACAAACGGGGCGACAATTTGCTGTGCCGCCCAAAGTTTTGTCTTGTGCAAATCTTTATGGAGAATTAACTTGATAGCTTATTTGCTTTCGTCAGACCATGTTGTCTTTGAGCCTGTATAGATAGCCTTTATCTCGTCCATTGTGATATCGTCAACTGCGTTATCCTTATTTACGATAACTGCGATAGCGTCCTGAGCGATAGTTACAGACTTGATACCCTGTGAAAGCTCGTCGTCTGAGATATCTCTTGAAGCCATACCGATATCAGATGTGCCGTTGATAGCATCCTTGATACCTGTTGAGGAGTCTGACTGCTGAACGTCTACTGTTACGTTTGTATTTGCCTTCTGATATGCTTCTGCAAGCTTTTCCATAACCGGTGTTACTGATGATGAACCGCTGACTACTACCTTACCGGAAGCGTTGTTTGAAGCATAAGCTGCTGCGCTCTTGTCGATCTTTATGTAGCCTGCCTTTTCGATGATATCCTGACCTTCTGAGCTGAGGATATAGTTCTCAAAGTCCTGAGCGGCATCTGAAAGTCCGTCTTTAACAGCGATATTGAAAGGTCTTACTATTTTATAGTCACCGCTTTCGATAGTTGCTGTAGAAGGCTCGACGCCCTCTACTTTAAGAGCCTTTACTGTATCGTTCAGTGAGCCGAATGAGATATAGCCGATAGCGTTCTTATCTCCTGACACCTGAGTAAGCACAACGTCTGTTGACTTACAGATAAGAGCGTCTTTCTTTGTGTTATCGGTCTTGTTGCCGTTAGAGTCTTTTTCCTCGATACCTGTCAGCTCGATGAATGCGCCTCTTGTTCCTGAGCCGTCCTCACGGGAGATAACTGTGATCTTATCTGAGCTTCCTCCGCAGCTTGCGAGCATTGTGGCTGCAAGTGCAACTGATGTAAAGATCGCTGCCAGTTTTGATGTTCTTGTTTTCATGATATAAAACCTCTTTCTTACACTTGCCCTTTGGGCTTTTTGATTTGCACCTTTTCTCTCTGCACCCTGTGTGCAGGTCTTCATGTTATTTCTATTCAGGTGATATACTTATGATACATCAGCATTGTAAAATCAGTAACCGAAGTATAGTAAAGTCATTGTAAGATGTTTGCAAAGGAATTTACACACAAAAACGGGCTTTACACTGCTATGCACAATGTAAAACCCGTTTGTATAAACAAAAAAGTGCGTTCTCACAAGGAAAACGCACTTTGTAAAATCGGTGATATTCTATTTAGAATCAGTAGCTCTGTACAAGTACAACTGAGCCGTCTGCCTTATTATATGCGGCGCTGTAGCCGTGGCCGTCTTCTGTAAAGACGTAATAGTACATGAAGCCTGCGTCCTCAGTTCTGTATTCATATGAAGACACCTTGCCGTCTATCTGAGCTGTGATAGCGGCGACAGCCTTTGCAGAATCTCCGCTCTCGCCTGATGTAGTTGTTGTAGTTTCGTCAGGCTTTGAGTCTGCTGTAGTTGTGGTAGTTGTTGTAGTTTCTGTATCTGAGGCAGTTGTTGTGGTAGTTGTAGTTGTTTCTGTATCAGGTGCAGAAGTTTCGGTGGCTGGTGTTGAGCTTTCGTCAGCCGGCTGTGAGGTAGTGGTATTTGTGTCAGTAGAAACTGCACTGCTCTCGGTATCGACGAACACGCCTCCCTTACTGTCGTCATCAGCGGCAACAGCTGTTTTTGGCTTTGTAGTAGTAGTGGTCTTATTATTTGTTCCGCCAAAGCCGAAGATCTTATAGCCTGCAACTATAGCAAGAATGACCACCACAAGTATACCCACTGTGATAGTGGCAGTAATTGCAAAGAGCTTCTTTCTGGAAGCGTCATCGTTATCCTCTGTATCATCATCGGAATAATCGTTTTCATCGTCAGGATAACCGCCATTATCATAATTATCCTGATGATTCTCATAGCCGTCATTATTATCATGGCTATCAGCTATTGGTGTGGAGAAAAACTCTGTAGGCTCTTCCGGCTGTTTAGGCACGGTAAAGGCTCTTGTTTTCTCTTCATACTCCTGTGCCTCCTGCTTTGTGAACACTCTTGTTCTGTCAGCATCGTCAGCAGAGGTGAAATTCTGCTCCTCCTGCTTGCTGTCTTCCGTAACAGGTGTGCTTTCGTCTATAAGCAGGTTATGGCAATACTTACAGAGTATTGCTTCTTCGGATATTTCCTTATGGCAAAAAGGACATTCCTTTGTTTTCATTTTTACTTTCCTCCCGAATATTATCTGTTAAATATAATGATAACACAAACCATTTTAAAAATCAACAGGTTTCACCAAAATATCATCAAATTATACCATTCTTTTAAAAAAGGCTTTTTTTATGGACATTATTTTTGATGTTTTCGTATGATATTACGGTATAATTTGTTGAAGAATGACATTTGGTTCGCTTTTAAGCAGGGTATAATTGTGCAAGTATACAAAGTGATAAAAAACCTATTGACAAAACAGGCATTGGGGAGTATAATAATTAAGCTGTCTGATGACGCAGACAAATGCTTCACAGAAACATCTATGAAGCTCAAGGCACACAAAGCTTGGAACTTTTCCGTGGCTGGAGACTTTTCCCCACCGTGTGCAACGTCAACTACGAGGCGTAACTCAGTTTGGTAGAGTGCTTGGTTTGGGACCAAGATGCCGCAGGTTCAAGTCCTGTCACCTCGACCAAAAAAGGTGGTTTTTTAACCGCCTTTTATTTTTTGCCAAAATTACTTAAAATGCCTTAAAAGTGGCTTAAACACTGGGTTTTTGAGATTTCAAAAATTCAGTTGAGTAATTTTGAATTAAGTTAAAACAAGATAAAATGCAGTCAAACTTACTGTCAAACTTACTGTCATTTTAGTTTGCCTGCCGATTTTCAAGGAAACAAGATAATATATTTTTAAAATTTATTACACCGTAACACAAAAGATTTTTTATTATTAAAACAACAAAGAGGTTAAGCAATTTTTTCTAATGCTTAACCTCTTTATTTTACAAAAATTTTCAATTTTTTGTTGTGCTTTTTGACAATATATGATATAATATAAAAACTAAAATTATTGAGGTGATATTTTGTGGAAATAGTTAACTTTAGTGATATATATGACACGTTTATGAAAAACTTAAAGCGTAAAATGATTATTCCTATAATCGGTTCAGGTTTTACTCTTAATAGCGAAGCAAAAAATGGAAAAGTTCCGTCAGGAAAAGACTATCAAGAACATATGATTGATTCTTTGTGTAATAAATTTGAAGAGCTTAAAGACAGTAAGGAAAAGATGTACAATGAACCTTTTTCTCAAATAGCTGAATTATATATCAAGCAGATTGATGATATTGACAAAAGGAATTACTTTGTTTCCAATTTTACCGATGTGAAAATCCGAGAGAAAAATAAGATTGACTTTTTAAAAATTGAATGGCCCTACATTTACACACTAAATATTGATGATGCAATCGAAAAAAACAGTAAATTTAATCATACTATCTGTTGTAATAATGAGAATGTAATTGAATCTGTCTTTGACGAGTTTAATTGTGTTATTAAATTACATGGTGATGTGAATAATTTAATTAATTATGGAAATTATAATTCAATTATTTTTTCAAGTAAACAGTACGCAACAAGTTTAGAAAGTAACAAAGTCCTTTTAAACAAATTAAATCATGATGCTTTATACC